>SDBS01004754.1_pt1 | contig 13311 bp, 6 predicted proteins | sample 2277091 | NCBI WGS metagenome assembly SDBS01 (sample SAMN10404972, study PRJNA504765) | marine sediment metagenome | isolation source: marine sediment core GS10_PC15, 163 cmbsf | place: Arctic Ocean: Southern Knipovich Ridge | collected 2010 | reverse complement strand
AACAGCTACAGCGGGGGCTTCATTGGCAGGATTAAAACTTGTGACTGTGGGAAGTGCCTCATCCACAGAGGTAAAGTTCCAGGTGCCCGTATCGGTTATGCCTGCATAGAAATTCTCTGAGGCATCCTTAAAACAGGTAGCCGCTATCTGTACGTAGTATACGGTCTCGCCTGCAAAGGTGCTGGCTGGATCGATGGTCACTACGCTGCTCGATATACTTACCCTAGCATCTGTCACGGGGATGGTCTCGAATGTGCTGCCCGACCAAACGTAGATAACTATGTCGCCTGTGCCTTTTACAACGGTCTCACTGAACGTTACGACCAGGTTGGCATCAACAGCTACGCCGAGGGCTGCATCATTGGGAGCAGTACTGGAGATTGTCGGGGCTGTGGTGTCAATGACTATAGCTTTGTTGGCACCAAGAGAGCTGGCGGCACCCGGTGAGGGAAGGGTAAGGCTGGCATCCTTTCCGCTTACATCCTTGATGGTGCCTCCGTTTAAGGTCAGGGCGCCTGTCGTGGTGTAATCCAGGTCTGAACTCGTATCTCCTGCCTGAATGGTATAGTTAAAGGTTAAGGTGCCGGTGCCGGTGCCGCCGAAGTAATTTACTGTTCGGTCAGCGTCTCCGGTCTCAAGCACTATCTGCGGGGTGTCGATCACATTCACAATCTCACTGAAGGTTACTGTAACCGCAATGACATCGGTGGCCTTGTAGCTGCCATCAGGCGTCGTGGAAGAGACAGAGGTTACCCAGAGAGTGATTAGATTTTGAGCTCCTGTAGTGGTGGTGTCGCTGGCGGCATTACCCGCCTTATCATAGATAGAAGATGCGTCGGCAGGCTTTACTTCGATTGTCTCCTGGCTGTTGGCGGTCCCGGTCACGGTTATCATCACCCGGATGGTTGACTCGCCTCCCGAGAGTGCTCCTCCTCCTGTGGTCTCTAAACTGGCGATTTCAACAGCGGTGGCAGTGCCGCTACCCTGTGTAAAGGTCAAGGAGAAATCAGTGGTCTCTAAAGGGCCGCTGCCAGTATCGGTGTTATACACCCCTTCATCAAAGGCAACATCAATGTAGGTGTTATTATTGCCAATTGTGCCGCTTGAGATTGTCGGGGCTGTGGTGTCAATGACTATAGCTTTGTTGGCGCCAAGAGAGCCGGCGGCACCCGGTGAGGGAAGGGTGAGATAAGAATCATTCGTGTCTACATCCTTGATGGTGCCTCCATTTAAGGCCAGGGCGTCTGTCCCGGTGTAATCCAGATCTGAACTCGTATCTCCGGCCTCGATGGTATAATTAAAGGTTAAGGTGCTGCTGCCGCTGCCGCCTGAGTAATCTACTGTTCGGTCAATGGTTCCTGTCTCAAGCTCCAATGTGGGAGTTCCATCTGTGGTAACAACATTCACAATCTCACTGAAGGTTACTGTAACCGCAATGACTTCGGGGGCCTTGTAGCTGTCATCAGCCTTCGTGGAAGAGACAGAGTCTACGTGGGGAAAACCAAGAACTTGCTCACTCCCCACTGTATAAAAAGTCGAGGGGAATTTCTGGTTTTTATAGGATGCATTGACCCACGCCACACTCCTGGCAACACCCTTGGAAATGCGGACTTCGTCCATACGACCCCAATGCCAAAAAGCCATTTCACCTGCTCTAAATGCTCCTATTTCTAAATCACCTACTGAGTTCCTTAGCTCATAATTGCCTGACCAAGAAACTTCTTGTTCGCCATCTACATATATTATTGTGGAAGTAGCGTTCTTGGCAATAGCAACATGATGCCAAAGTAAATCAGTGTACTGAGTAGGGGTAGAAACTAGAGTTTCCTGGTTGCGCTCAATCCTTAATCGGTTAATGTCATCGAATGACACCGTCCAGGAATAAGGAGAATACCAATGAGTAATCAGCATATTCCAATAACCACTGCTCTTGGTCCCATCTCTTTTAACCCATAATTCTATCGTGAAATCTAGTGCAGCGAACCACCAATCATCACTATCACCGATTTTTAGGAAATCATTCGTGCCGTCAAACTTCAAACAATCCCCAACCTGACCTACTACCAGGTCACCGGAAGTCATACCACCTGCAGAAGTTGCATCATTATTATTAGATGTAGAATCTAACACAGTTCCGGACGGGTCCTCCGCCATATGCATAACCAGCTTGTCATAATTACTGCCACCATCATCCCAGGTGCCATTAATACTCCATTGGTCGCTAGCACCGGCATTACCGTAATACATATAAATTTCGGTGTTAACAGAGGAGAATACAGAAGGAACCTCTACCCAGGCGACCAGTTCCCCTGTTGAGGGCACGTATTTCTCTATCTCGTGGTCTAATTTTGTTTCTCCATCAGATCTGGTAAAAAGAATATCCCCTCCATCAGATTGTCCCACGTGACCACCATTGACTGTATCCTTCAATTCCGCATCAATTTCGCTGATAAGAATAGGAAAATTCGTGAGGTTATCATCGACCAAGCTGGCTTGAATGATTATCTTCTTTCTGTATAGCCAACTTGCGTTATGCCAGGTCTGGATGCGGACGATGTTATCGTCAGGGTTATCGTCGATGGGTTTGGAGGTTGGTGTATCTGTGTAGTCCTGTCCGGTTTGATCGAAGGTGACGTTGGAATATGATTTAAAGGATGGGTAGAAGATATATCCTTTCGCGGAGGGGGTTGCAGCGCCCGACCAGCCGCGAGTCACCGGGTGAGAATAGAAGCCGTCGGAGTCGGTGGTCGCCGAGCCGGCGCCTCCGGAGAAGGTGATAAGTACTCCCTCTAATCCTGTTTTAGATGGAGCTGTGGTGCCGGGCCTGCCGCTATTTACCCGCTGAGAATGGGTGCGGTCAGAATCGGTGGTCCGTTCTCTCTTTGATCTTGAGCCTATAACTGTTACTCTGCCGGATATGTAAACATAGTCGTCCTCACATATCTCAAAGGCATAAGCTTCAGTGATTTGAGGAATAAAGGGGGACAGTCTGCTTTTTTCTCTAAAAAGTAGCCTGGCTCCTTTTATTTTACTAACAGGGTTAGAAAAGTCATCCTCTATATCAAAAAGAGAGATAATTTGTGTGTTTGGAATATAAGAACGAAAATAACTTTCGCCGGCAAAATCATGCGAGTTTTCTGCGATATTACAGGTATCGCTTATATAACCATTCCTGTCGATCTTTATAACCAGGATATCTTTCTGACCGATACTGTAGGAGGTGGTGTAGCCGGCCACAATATAGCCCCCATCGTCTGTCTTTTGGATGGAGTAAGCTTCGTCGTCGTAGATTCCACCATAGGTATTCTGCCACAAAATATGATCTCCGCCATCCTCAAATTTTAAGATCCAGATATCTTTCTGCGCTCCGGGGTAGGACTTTGTGCCGGCAGCGATATAGTTCCCGTCATGACTCTGGAGGATGGAATAGGCGGTATCAACGGTGCCGATGCCTCCAAAGGTGCGATCCCAGAGAAGGTCTCCAGCCGGGCCGATTTTAACAGCGGAGAAAGAATCGTTTTGTGTCCCCCGGTTCATCGAAGAGCCGGAGACAATATAACTCCCATCAGCTGTATGCTGGATGGAATAGCCCCTGTCCGTCAGATCGCCTCCATAGCATCTATCCCAGAGGTGCGAACCGTCCGGTTTGAGCTTTAAGAGCCAGAAGTTATGAGAAGGCTCTGTTTGGGGGTCTGCATCGAGCCTGGAGAAAGTGCTGCCGGCGATCAGAATATTCCCGTTACCTGCCTGGTGGATGGAATGGCCCTCATCGTCTCCTTCCTGGCCGAAATTCCGGTGCCACTGGACCGACCCGTCTTCAGCGCTGAGCTTTAAAACCAGTAAATCCTTATCCAGACTGTCATATGATTTCGTGCAGCCGGTGACAATAAATCCGCCGTCGTCTGTCTCCAGAGCAGAACGGGCCTCGTTGTCATTAGCGCTCAGCCACTGCTGCTTCCAGGCAACAGAGCCGTCAGCTCCAAGCTTTAAAACCAGTAAATTTTTATTCCCGTTGCCGGCTGATTCTGTGAAGCCGGCGACAAGGTACCCGCCGTCGCTTGTCTGAAGGATGGAGTGGGCTCGATCATCGCCCCCTCTTCCATAGCGATACTCCCATTCGATATCTCCGTTCTTTTTAAGCTTTAAGATCCAGATATCCGCATCGGTTCTTAGAGGGCGGAAAGACCGGGTGTAGCCGGCGAGAATGTATCCTCCGTCTTTTGTCGGCTGGATGGAGTGAGCCACATCATCTTTATCCCCTCCGTATGTTCTTGCCCACTGGGCGTTGAGAGACGTAGAAGCGGTAAAGATAACAACAAGTATTGTGGCTATTATTGTTATTGTTTTATTCATGTTAGCACCTCGGCTTTTTTATCCTTATAAAATAAAAGGCATTTTAACTCTGCCCCAAAGCTGCATCGTCTAAAAAGATGCATCTATTGTTCCTCTTGTTATTACGCTGGGGGAACAAGATTCCCCGGCTGTAATTTTTGGGCGAAATTTCGTATTTTTGCCCCTTTTTGAATTCGACACTTAATCATGAGACAACCTGAATGACCCTTTCTAAAATTCATATCCCAGTCGCCATCCCGTTTGAAAGCCTCCAATGTTAACCCTGAAATCAGCCGGCTTCAGCTTGCAATAGGAATAATCAAGATAGAAGCCAATCAGCAATCCTCCCATAATTTTCTTGCTGACTCCTAGTTTTCCTATATATCCTAATGCATTCTCTTTCACATTCCCTAAAGGGCTGTACTCTTCATATCTATAGTAATTCAGACCTAATCCCACATAAAAATCCAACTCCTCTACTGGAAACCTGAATTTTAATCCCCCTCCGGTTGGAATTATTTTAAGCCTGGTCTCTTCTTGAGTAAGAGAAAGTTTGCCCTTTTGTAAGGAATAGCTTCCGTCAAGCCATACTTCAAGGGATCCAAAGATTCCTATGCTTATCTCTGCTCCGTACATCATTATCAGCCCATCACCGTATATATCACCAAATGCTCGCTCCGAAGGCACTAAAATGCCTCCTTTTAGTTCTGCTGTGATGTCAAGAGCGTTGGCTAATCCTGATAAAAAGATGGTAGCTGCTATTATCGCTAATAGTTTTTTCATGTTAATTTCTCCTTTTATTGGACTGTTATAAAAGCTGCCAGCCCTTCGACGCCTTTGTTATTCACGGCAGCGAGGGCGTAAGTATATTGTCTGTCTTTGTCTACTTTCCTGTGCCGGTAGGAAAAGGTATCTGCATTTAGCTCGGCAAGCAGACTCTGAGTCTCTCCCTCTACCCGGTAGATCCTGTATTTGGCGATATTCTCGTTGCCGGGATTAGCCGCCCAGGTGATCTCATTGATGTACTCAACTTGTGAAAGGGAGCGATCCATCGTCTTTTGACCATTAAAGTTTAGGGGAGAATAAATGTTCCCGGTGGACCTGGCTCTTGACGGCTTATTCGAAGCCACGAATGCAGTTTTTGGATCATCTTTCCCTGATGTATCACCGCGTGGTAATCTGCTTCCACTCTCACCTATGGCTGTTTTGCCCGCCTGAAGATTCCCTGTAGCTCCTGCAGTTCCCTGTGTTGTCGTATTAACTGAAACACCTTCTCTCCCTTCATCATCCACGGCGACAAGATCATATGTATACTGCTTGTCTTTCTCAACGTTTCTGTGCCAGTACAAAAAGGTATCTGCATTTAGCTCGACAAGCAGACTCTGAGTCTCTCCCTCCACCTGGTAGATCCTGTATTTGACGATATTCTCATTGTCGGGGTTGGCCTCCCAGGTGATCACATTGATGTACTCTTCTTGTGAAAGAGAGCGATTCAGCACCTTTTGGCAATTAAAATTCAAAGGAGCATATATAGTTCTTATGGCTGTATAGTCTTGATCAGGAATGTCAGAAAAAACGTTAGAATAAGTTCTGGAAGGAGGAGTGAAGGTGCAATGTTCCCCTGTACATGTAACAGTGCCGGACCACCCGGCATTCAAGGTTTTAGAGTAGGTGCCATCTGCTCCTGTGTATACTGGGCTTTCGCCGCCAGAGAAATCTATGATACAATCCGGTTCCCCATGATCTAGGTGGGTTATCTTGCCTGAGATTGTGACACTTGCGAAAGTTGTGAAAATAAGATCAAAATCAGCATTGACTTCATCTGGCTGGAAAGGGAGTGTTTGTTGAATATCATAAACCGTATCGGTACCGGGTTCATATATCTTAAAGCTGATTGTTTCCCCGTTCGTGTCTCCTCTTATGGTCGCATAATAAGAGCCGCCAGAGGAAACATCACCTGCTGACCGGCAATCCGCTTCACCTGCCGGGCCAAAACTTACCAGATAATATCCCGCACCATTTATCAATACGCTATCTTTATAGATATTCCCGTAGCTTATCATGTTGTGGGCATTCCCGGTGACCGGAATCCAGGCTGGCATGGATTGAGTACTGTAATTACCAGCGTTCCCATATATCCCACCAGCAGATGCTTCGCTGATCTGATGGCGAGAGGGGGATAGGTCACTTTTTTCTTGAAAAAGCTGCCTGATCCCTGTAGCTTTACTTGCCTTCTGGATGGAGTAAGCCACCTTATCTTTATCCCCTGCGTATGTTCTTGCCCCCTGGGCGTTAAGAAACACAGAAGAGATAAAAGCAACAACGAGTATTGCGGCTATGGTTGTTAGTGTTTTTTTCATTTTAGAACCTCCGTTTTTTTATCCTTATGGATAGTTTTTAATATTTAATCTCAGATTATTTGCTTTTCCTATCTGAGTTATCTTCACTCTAAGCAGGGGATGAGTACGATTTATATTCATTTTTATTTCTTATATCAGCATTGTGATCTCTGCGTGCTCTGTAGAACCCACCTCTGGAATCATTTTTTTCTGAATCGATCTTTTTTGTGCAAAATTCATGCCAATTTTAAAAACAAAGAGAGCTAGGATGGATAATGATTATATTTCCTTTATTTTCAATAATTAAAAGAGAAAGAGAAGAAAAAGTTGGAAAGAATTCCCTGGTCTTGTATTCGGGAAATCATTCCATAATCATGGAAATAAATCTATAAAAGGGATATGCTTCCCCTGTTACATATGGGGGGTCAGGTCTTGTTTTTTGCTTTTTGGCATAATATTTTAGGCAAATTCTAGCAATTTCGGTTCGATGCCCTCTTTTCTCGCCTTATTACTATCTGTCAAAAGTTGAGAGGCAAAAAACAAGACCTGGCCCCAATAAGAGGAATTTGGAATTTGATAAGCCGAGAAGCCAAGAACAAGACCTGTCCCCAATAAACCAGGCCTAAATCGGAATTTTAAAATGGAAGGCTAAGGCAAGACCATATGCATTTCCGCCCATATTTATTTCCGTACCGTGTTCTTTTAATCGAGCGTGTTGATATTTAAAAAACAACTTTAAAGAAAGGGAAGAAGTCAAATATACGTATGTTCCTGCTTGAATATTGACACCCCATATTTTACCGGAATAAGGGGAGTCTCCAAACGTTTCGGGAGAATTTTCATGATAGTTATAGTAGTCAACTCCAATACCAGCGTAGGGAAAAAATATTCCGTATTGCCTCGAATAAAAAGCAGAGATGGTAATCGGTATAATTTCTAGTTTGCTCTTTTCGTAAGGGGTCAGCCCCCTATCTGAAATGAAATTGAAACCCAGAGAAACACCCAGGAATTCCTTCTCCCTCAGGGGGAACCTGAAAACAGTTTCTGCGCCAGTGAAAAGAGAGCTTTTTCCATATACATCCTGGAAACGAGAGGCATGCATAAAGCAAAATCCGCTGCTGAGACCTATAGAGAATGTCATTTTATATTCGTTTTCTATAATTTCTGGTGGTAATTTGAGAAAAGGGTCTTTTTCTTCTTTTGAAAATTTTCTTTGTATTTGAGGAAGGATTGTTTCCGCAACTTTTTCTTTTCTTTCTTTCCCAAACCAAAAAACAACCATGAGCCCTTTGCTTGTTTTTCTGATCCTGTGGGAAGGGGGTTTTTTAGCTAAATCAAAGACAACCCTTGTCACATCAGGCTGATGTTTTACTGCTCTTATTGCTTTGATTCCGAAGTCTGTGACTTCCAGGTGAGGGTCACAGGAGAAATTATTGACCAGGAAAAAATCAATGACCAATCTGTTAGGATTGGACAAGGGAAAACTCTTGAACGTGAGCAGCTTATAAACTTCAATCTGAACTTCAAGCTTGTTATCCGATCTGTTTAAACTGATTCTTTTTAATTCACTTACGGGGTGAATTTGAGCCATTGATAAATTTGATAACAGAAGAAAGTTCGCTGCAAAAGTAAGGATTATTTTCTTTTTTTCTCTCGCAAATATTGAAAATAAACGAATTATAATCACTTTCATCTTGACTTTATTTATTCTAAGGTGTTGGAATTTTTTTTGCCCTGTATTATATTACAATGTCATTGCGGGCCCTGAAAGGGCGTGGCAATCTCATCATTAAAAGGTGGGTTTGATGAATCAAGCCCCTACATTAACTATAAATCATTGATTATATTTTAAAAGGTTGGTTTGATGAATCAAGCCCCTACATTAACTATAAATCATTGATTATATTTTAAAAGGTGGGCTTGATGAATCAAGCCCCTACAAGAAAACAAATCCTCTGCAAATCTATAAAATCAATATATTAATAAAAGGTTGGTTTGATGAATCAAATCCCTACATTAACTATAAATCATTGATTATATTTTAAAAGGTGGGCTTGATGAATCAAGCCCCTACAACTTATTGTATGAGATTGCCGCGCTCCCTCTGGTCGCTCGCAATGACGCGTGAGGAATCTTCTTCGTTCCTCGCAATGACAGGGAACTCATTATAAAGATAAAAGATACTAATTCTTAGAATTCATAGCCCAGTCCAATTCCTACCGTCAAGCCCCCAATATCTATCTTGCGATTAGCCAGTTCCATCTTGCAATAGTAATAATCCATGCGAAAATCAATTATCAGGCCTCCGGCAACTCTCGTGAATGCTCCTATTTCTCCTCCAAAACCTAATCTGCCTTTACTCACATCGCCAATAGAGTTTATCTCTTTAACCTGATAGTAATTAAAGCCTATTCCTGTATAGTAATTTATGTTTCCTTTCGTTGATACGTATTTTATGCCCCATCCAACAGGAAGTATTTGAAGCTTTGTTCCTTCATCAGTGAAAGACAACTTTCCGTTCTTTGAAAAATAACCGCCGGCCATCCACAGTTCAAGACCTCTCCCGATTCCGATACATATCTCTGCTCTATACATCGCTCCATTGCCATAGATATCCCTGAATATTTGCTTGGAAGGCCTGAAATAATTTACTCCTAGTTTTATATAGCTCCTTCTCTCTTCAACAGGCTTTAGCTTCATTTCTTTCTCTTGTTGGGAGTCTACTCTTCCGGAAGCCGCACGTTTTAATGCTGGAATCATTTCTACTGACGGAGCCTGTAAAACATCTGATACATAGGCAGGATTTTTTTCAGAATGGAAAAAAACATCATGCCAGATCTTTCGTGTTTTTTCCGGTTGAAATAGAATAAGAGTAGTTCTCTTTTCTCCCGCATCAATTGCAGTGCTGCTCATATCTCGCTCGAGATAAATATTGGTCCTTTCAGCGTTGGCTTTAAGTCCTTTATCCTGTGAGAAAACTTCAGGTGCAGAATAAAACAGCACGGTTGTTAAAATGATTACCCTAATAATTCTGAACTTAGCATTTTTAAACATCATAACCTCTCATAAACTCATGTTTTATTCGGTTGTTATACAGGCCGCCTCTTCCGAAGGCTTCTAATATTCAGTCAACATATAATTTAGGTATTTTCATCACAATCGTAAATCCAGCTAACTACATTCGTTGTAAGAATCTGCCTAAGAGTGTGGGAATATGCAGCTTGGCAGGAAATGTTGCCTGAAACCTTATCCCAAAGTTATGGTTAGTATGAAGCTCGACATTAAAATGGAGATTAAGCGGATAATTTTATATTTTTTAAATTTCGATAGAGTGTATAACGACTTGTTCCCAATATCCGAGCCGATTCCTGGACGTTGTTGTTAGTTGCTTTCATAACTTTTTTAATATGCGCCCTCTTCAACTCTTCTAAAGTGACCAGGTTCTCTGACTCTGAATTGCCGGTTTTATTCTTGGAGATTGTGCATTTCTGTAAATATTTAGGCAGATCTTCAATATCAATAAATATTTTAGAGCAAATAGCCACAGAGTATTCGATGACATTTTCCAGTTCCCTCACATTTCCAGGCCAATCATGGTTCAATAATATTTGTTGAGCTCGCCGGGACATTCCCTGGATGGGCTTATTGAATTCTTTTGTATATCTCTTAAGAAAGTGGCGAATTAATAAAGGAATGTCTTCTTTCCTGTCTTTCAAAGTCGGGAGATTTATTTCCACCGTATTCAACCTGTGGTATAATTCTTCTCTGAAAGTTCTATTCTTTATTTCCGTTCTTAGATCTCCGCTGGTTGCCGATATGAGTCTTATATCTAAATGAATATTTTCAGTTGACCCCAGGCGGCGAAACGCTCGTTCTTCCAGGACTCTTAAAAGTTTAGACTGCATGATAAAAGGCAGGTTTCCTATCTCATCTAAAAAGAGCGTTCCGCCATGTGCTTCTTCAAACAGCCCTTTTTTCGTTTTATCTGCACCTGTAAAGGCTCCCCGCACATAACCGAAGAGTTCGGATTCAAACAAGGTCTCTGGTATGGCAGCGCAATCGCAGATAACAAGCCTTTTTTTGCTGCGCGGACTGAGATTATGGATGGATTTAGCCACCATCTCCTTGCCGGTGCCTGTCTTTCCTGTTAAGAGAACATTGCTTGAATATTTGGCTATCTTTTCTATAAGGGAGAAAATATCAAGCATACGGGGATTTTTTCCAATTATTCCCTGATAAAGATATTTTCCGTTTAACTTTTTCTCTAAGAGCAGTGTTACTCGGCACAGGGCATTTTTTTCATCTATTCTTTTTAAAGCTGGTTTGATAGATTGAATTCTCAATGGTTTGGTTATATATTCACTTGCACCCAGGCGAATGGATTCTCCAATTTTATCGGAAGTGGTAGAATCACCTATTATTATAACTTCCATGAGTGGATCAAAACTCTTTATGAGTTTGAGTAGAGCAAAATCTTGAATTTCTTTTGGCGTCAAGTCCATGATGATGATTCTTATATCTTTTTCTTTGATAAGAGAGAGAATATCTCTTTGCTTTCTGCAGAAAAAGACAATGCAGTTATTTTTTGATAGGAACTTTTGTAAAGAATTAAAGAGTTGGGGCCGGTCGGCGATGATTAAAATGTTCATTTTAGATGAGCTCCCGTTTTGTTTCCTCAGTCATTTTTATCCTGTTCTTTTTTCTGTTTTTCAATCACATTTTTCACACTTAGCAATAATGCTTCCTTGTCGATAGGCTTCTTGATATAATCAGCTGCGCCCAGTTCAAATCCCTTTTTTTTGTCTTCGCTGCTGCTGCTGCCTGTTATAAATATCACAGGTGTTTCGATACTTTTTTGATTCTTCATCTCCAGCAGCTTAAAACCATCCAGATTTGGCATGTTTATGTCGGAAAGGATGAGGTCATATGAAGCCTCTCCCATGCGCAACAGAGCATCAATCCCGTCTTCTGCGATTGTCACTATGTACCCGCTATTTTCCAGGAGCCGGGTAATAAGAGCTCGAGGAACTTTATCATCCTCAGCAACCAGGATTCGCCCTTTGTCCCCTTTCTTTTTTCCGGGAAGTTGAGCTTGGGGAACAATTATCTCCGGCGTAACTTTTTGGAAACTTGTCTCTTCCACCAGAACGTTTTCATAAACATCTTTTGGAGGAAAAATTAATTTTTTTACTTTATCCAGAGCATGATGGCTAATCAAATGATCTCCTCTTTTCCGGGCAAGAGATCTAATGTCTGAAATCGTTATATTGGAGCGAACCGCCTCAGAGATTTGCCGGTCAAAATCCAGGATTTCATATATCCCCTCGCGTCCATAATAACCGGTATTGTTGCATTTAGAACAGCCAACAGGGTGAGCGACTTTAAGAGGAATTTCAGCAGTGAAGGATAAGAGCATCTTTCTTTCCTCTTCGGATATTGGCACAGTTTCTTTGCAATAAGGACAGAGCTTCTTCAGCAATCTCTGGGCTATGATTCCTATGAAAGAATCTGCCATTGCTTTTCTGTCAATCCCCAACCGTTCAAGACGGAAAATCGCGGTTGTCGTGTTGGAAGTATGCAAGGAGGTAATGGTTAGGTGACCTGTGCTGGCAAAATTAATTGCAGTTGTTGCAGAATAATTATCTCTAACCTCACCTAAAAACAATACGTCCGGGTCTTGCCTCACGACTGATTTAAGAAGGGCTTCAAAGGTAACTTTCCCTTTTTCCCTGACCTGCTCCTGGTTGATAAAAGGGATGCGGTATTCCACGGGGTCTTCGACGGATACAATACTCCGGTTATTGTAGTCTATTTTATGGAGAAGGCTGTAAATGGTTGTGGTTTTTCCTGAACCAGTGGGCCCCACTACCAGGATGAGTCCCTGGTTTCGGTTGGCTAAATGAATTAGCGTATTTGATTGTTCATCTGTCATGCCAAGTTCTTGAAGCTCTTTAGCCTTTGCATATACATCCAATAACCTTATGATGAGGCTTTCGCCGTAGATGGTAGAAGTCGTGGCCAGCCTTAAATTATAAGTTTTATTGTCTATGATTGCTGCCAGAGCTCCGTCCTGAGGCTTGCGCTTCTCAGCTATATCCATATTTGCAAGCACTTTGAACCGCGATATGAGCCTAACACCTTTCTCCTTTTTAATCGTAAATTTTTCTTTCACATCCCCATCAATCCGGAATCGGACAACGGTATCTCCTTCTTTAGGCTCTATGTGAATGTCACTGGCCCTTTCGTTTGCGGCTGATTTAAGCATGCTATTAGCAATAGATATTATCGGGTGTTCGGCTTTTTCCTGTTCAGAGAAGCTTGCTGCAGATTCTTTGCTTGGCTTTTCTATTTCTTCCCCGTCTTTAATAGGCGGCACTTCCTCTTTTTCTAAACTTTCATCAATGAAAAGAGATGTAATCGTGTTTGGATCGGCAAGGGCAAGGTCATAGGACTTGTTTTTAAAAGAAGACTCTAATAAATCGAGAAGCTCCCAGTCAAAAGGATTGCTTATTACAAAGATATCCTTTCCGGATTCGCCTTTTATTGGAATAAGGTTGTTTTTTTTGCAAAAAAGTTTGGGCATTTTACCTAATTGAACACTTTCCGGATCTATTTTGGGAAGATAATTCAATCCGGAAAA
>SDBS01004753.1_pt1 | contig 13313 bp, 3 predicted proteins | sample 2277091 | NCBI WGS metagenome assembly SDBS01 (sample SAMN10404972, study PRJNA504765) | marine sediment metagenome | isolation source: marine sediment core GS10_PC15, 163 cmbsf | place: Arctic Ocean: Southern Knipovich Ridge | collected 2010 | reverse complement strand
ATGGTTGCGTTTTTACAGCAACTTGGGCACATTTTTTGGAATGCCATCTTATTTCGTTTAAAATAATGTAAGATCTGCTAATATCGACTCGTATGTTCAGAAAGAAAATACTGATTTCAAATTCTAAATTTATTTTTCAAGTTAACTTAGTTCTCTTCGTCGAAATATCATTATTGAAAGAAAAGCTGATACAATAAGATATGCTGACATTACTAATACGCTCTCAAAAATATATGGTACATATTTATCGATATCAAATGGCCCTCGAGCTATATCATCAGTAATATCGCTTGGATAGGGGTCAATTATGGCATACACAATTATTTCACTAGAAAATGTTGGTGTAAACCAAGGTTTGATATCTGAAAAATTGATTAAAAGTTGATCAAAAACTGGAAGAATAATAATAAACAAAAAAAAGATTAGAACCGCGGCCCCAGTTGGGCCTTTAGAAGCTGAGCTTACAAAAAAAGTCAAACTCATTATCATAGTTACTGATAACAAGGAAAAAGCCAGGGACAGAAGAACTTGTTCTGGTATGTGATCATAGTTAATTGAAGCATACACAAATGTTGTACCAAAATAAAGGAAAATCATTATCACTGCAATGATTTCTGCAGCAACGAACTTACCAAACCAAATTGAGGTCTTACTTATTGGGTTAGTAAATAGTAAAAATCCTGTCTTGTCATGAAATTCAGATATTATTGAATTGCTTCCCAAGAATGCAGCTACAAGAACTATTGCAAAGAAAACAAAATCTAATGGTGTTGAAAAAGCTTCTGCTGCTGTTAGGGGCCGTGGTGTTCCTGAAATATCAGGTATTGCAACTAACAGAATAGAAAATGCAAGTGTTATCAGAATTATGCCTATAGTTTTTTTTCCTCTGGAATATCTTAACAATTCGTATCTGCAAATTGTCAAGGTTTGGCTGACCTGACTAGGAATTTTATTTATTGACATTTTTTTCACTTTACCGATTCTGAAGTAATATCCATATAGAGAGATTCGAGGTCAGATTGAGCTGGTTTGAAAGAAACTACTCTAATTCCTGAATTTTGTAAATGAGTAAGAAAATCTGATTTAGTTTCTTTTGTTCCTGCTAGTTCTACGATAATGTTTGTTTTTGTATCTTTAGTAATATTTAAAACATTTTTAAATTTTTTTATTGTGTCAATTTGTTCGCTGGAAAGTTCATATAATGTTTCAATTTTAATTTTTGCTGTACTTCTTTTTGATTCTATGTTTTGTACAGAGTCATAACGCAAAAGTTTTCCTTTATCAAGTAACGCAACCTCATCACATACTTCTTGTACTTCAGAAAGTAAATGCGAACTCATAAAAATTGTTTTTCCAAGCTTTTTCAACTGTTTAATTATTTGTCTTACCTCAATCATTCCACGAGGATCAAGTCCTGAGGTAGGCTCATCTAATATCAATAACGCAGGATCATGAAGGATGGTAGAAGCTAACCCTAGCCGTTGCTTCATTCCTTTTGAAAAGGTGCCTACTTGCTTATTTTGCCATTCAATTAAATTTACTTGTTTTAAAACTTGTAAAACCCTCTCAGTTAGTAGATTTTTTGGGATTCCTCTTAATTTTCCAAAGTAAGAAAGATTTTCTTTAGGAGTGAGATTTGGAATAAACTGTGGATTTTCAACTAGTACACCCACATTTGATAACACTTTTCTAAGATTTTGTGTTGTTTCAATACCATCTACAAACACTCTTCCAGAAGTTGGACGTAATAACCCAGTTAGTAATCTTATGGTAGTTGTTTTTCCTGCACCATTTGGTCCTAGATATCCTATGCAAACTCCAGCATTTATCTTTAAACTTAATTCATTTAATGCAAAAAAATCAGAATATTTTTTTGTAAGTTTTTCAATAACAACAATTTCAGCCATTTTTTTATTACCTTATTAATTAATTATATTCACATTGTCAATTTAAAAAATTTCGAGAAAAATTTTAATAAAATATTATGTAAGCAAACCCTCCTTTGCCAAAAACTGGAGTGCGTTTACAAATTCTTGATTAGTTATTGTATCCTCCAGTAACCATTTTGCAATATTACTTTGTTTGAACCAACTAGGTATTTTCTCACCTGTAATTCCAGCAAAGGCCAATAATTCTGAATCAGATATTTGATTGGATGAATATCCTCCCCACCCTTCGATTATATCAGTAGGAATTATGTTTCCAGTTGGAATGATGTCTTCAGATGGGGTTAGAGAAATATCTGTCTGTGGTGAAGTTTTTTCTGATTTGATTACTTCTATGGCATCAATGAATCTAAAGTCTGCTGAATTTCGTGATGTATCCCAAGCTCGTATTATTACATCAGATATTTCCATTGGTTTTTCAAATGTTACATCAAATGTTACATCAATTTTTGATTCTCGAGGAGTTACTGAAATGTCTGCTTCGGACATGAATGAATTTGGGTCCTTGATTATGTTAGGAACGCCTTTGTTATAACGTAAGAATGTGTCACTATCTGTTATTTCCTTGAAAATTCCTCTAATGTTAGTATACAATGATACATGTTCTAAAGCTGCTATGCCTGAATTTTCTTCTAGAATGAACTTTAATTTCACTGGTTCTCCGGTTTCAATAATTGCTGTTGGAAGATTATTTGAAAATTGGATTTCACGTGCTATGACTCCTCCAAATCCATAAGAACCGTCAGGTAATAGTGTTTTAACTCCAGTAATGGATACATCTTCAATTGTTGGCGCTGTTTCATCTCCTCCTCCGCCGCCGCCTGTTGTTCCTCCAATACCAAATGGAGATGCAGAGAAAAATGTTGCAGTTGCCATAAAGACATCCGTAGGATTTTCTATTATTGTAGTGTCTAATGTTTCTGAAGAATCAAACTCACCATCATTATTTGCATCGTGATAAATTTTCAAGGTATGTGTTCTAATTCCATGGTTGATTATATCTGAACTACTAAATGTGAATTTTATCTCACATCCTATAGGAGCAGAACAAGGATCTTCATCTTCACTAATGCTAATATCTATTGCGTTACCAAGGAATTTAATTCCTCCAAATTCTGAAATTTCAGTTGATGCAATTGATACTCCTGCTTCTGTTCCTCTCGGGAAAGTAATTTGAGTTAGTATGCCAGATGGCAAAAATGTTGTAGCAGTTCCTCCTTCCCTAACAACCTTCATTACATTGAATGGACCAAAACTTCCAATCAAAGGCTGAGACTCTGAGACCGAATTTCCTGATGTCTGTGGTTGATTTTTTAGTTCTGCATCTGGTTTAACTTGTACAGTGTGTTGTCCAATTAACAAATTGTTTTCAAAGTATCCTGTTTCTGTTATTTTTATTTCGAAGGTTTGTCTATCAAGCCACTTGCCTGAATAGTTTGAACCTGGTGATTTTGTGCCAAAATCAAATATACTATCTACTTTATTTTTACTAAAGATTCCAAAACTGCCAGGAATATTTGTTGGCTCTGAGAACTTAATTATTAACAGGTCACCTTCTGAAGGTTCAATATTTCCCATAATACCCTCATCTTCATCGTTGTCTTTTACCATACTTGGATCATGGGCAATAAAGGCTGTAATGAAGGGTGGATGTATCTCATCGAAACTTCCATCTAGTGGTGGAGATGGTTCTGTTGAGCTATCTATTATTCCTGAAGCACTAGTTATTGCAGTTTTAGATTTAATTGATGCAGTAGTTGGACTTGTAAATAGATCTTCAGCTGTATCATTAATACTTATAATTAATGTAGATGGATTCAAATATCTTCCAGAATAATCGATACCAATAGGTTTACTAAATGTTAGAATGTTATCGATATCCTCTTTTGTATCTACTGTAGGAGTGTTAGTTGGTTGTGAAAATCTAACAATTATTGTATCTTGTGGTAAAGAACCAGCAGGTATCGTGACCTTGCTAGCGGTAATTGATTCAATTACTACTCCTGCATCATTAGCAAATATTTCTACTCTAAATCCTTTAGAGCCTATAATAGGCCACATGTCTGCAATAGTGCATATTACTGATGATTGTCCAACAGGAACGTACGCACTTTGTGGTAGATAGCAATTAACAGGATGATTCAAGTCAGATATTATTTTGCCAAGCTCATCATCTACTGAAACAGGAAGATCCCTTGCTGTTGCAAACAATGGATCAAAAGTACTTCCTTCACCAAAGTACAATGGAACGGCATCATTGTAAATTGATGTGGTAGCTTCAAGAAGGTCATCTGGGAACGGATATGTTATTGTTGGCGGTGTAGAATCTTTTGCATTGATTGCACTAGAACACTCGGAAATATTTCCAATTTCATCTATTACACTGAAATCTATTGTAGTAGTGACATTGTATGGGAAAATATCTGGAGAATTACTTGTGGCAAAGTATGGGTCTGTACTAGCTAGTTGGGGTATTCCATCATCTACATCAGGAATTTCAAATCCAAAGAATTCATCAAGAATATCTTGGTATTTTTTACTGTCCATTTCCACTCCTGCAACTATTTCAGATTCTAATGACATGGCTTTAGGACAAACAGATGCAATATCTGGGCCAGCAGTATCAATTTTTACAAACTTGGCGGGGTTTATCTGATATGTTTTATGTTTGCCATTGAACCATACTTCGACATCAATCATCTGGAAATTCTCATTGCCTGCAGTAAAGCTAAAATCTTTAGAATCAAATGTAAGAGAATTTTCAATTTGTATTGTAGTCTGTCCAGTTCTTCCAAAATCATCAAAGAACAATGCATCAATATTTCCTCGAATTACTTCTATAGTTACAGGATCACACGTAAGTTCGACCTTGTTTCCTTCCTTCATGGTAAATTCAACATCTCCTTCACAGGCTTCAATTCTTGCAGGCATATCGCCTAGTGGTTCAATATCTGCTTGAATTGTTACTCCCTTTGCTTTATCTCTGGAATCTAAAATTATTACATCTTGTTCTCCTCGGAAGATAGTACCGTTTGTTATCCTTCCAGACTTTGAATCATCTTCAAAAAAGTCAGAGCGCTCATCACTTTGATCAACATCAGCAAAGAGTCCGTCATTATCAAGATCTGAATCTCCAATATTTACAGTAATAATTGCAGGTTCGCTTTCATCAAATCCATCAAACACTTTGAATGAGAATGAGTCTACTGGTACAAAGTCAAAGTTAGCTCTGTAACTAACATCAGACGAAGTAATGTTAGTTACTCTATCCAGTCTAAATGGTGAGAAAGGATTTGTATCAAATACATGTAATTTTTTCTCGTCAAGAACATAAAAGAAGTTTGAACTTGAAACTATAGAGTGTGGCGAAATAAAGTTTCCTTTAATTTTACTTTTAGTTACATTAGATACGGTATTTTCAATATAGACGCCATCATTGGAGAATTTTTGAATACGAGGCGAATTAATTCCATTGAGTTTAATTTGAGTGTCAGCCACAAACAAATTGCCGGTACCGTCTACTGTAATAGCTATTGGAGTATGGAATTGAGAATAACCTGAACCACTAGTAACTCCTGAATTTGTACATAAGCTATCTGTGCACATAAAGCCTCTACTCCGTTCATCATTTCTGTCACACATGCTATCCATAGAAGGACCATCACATTTTCCAAGCCAACCTACTGGATTACCGCTGGCATCAAATTTGTGAATTCGATGTTGGGCTGTATCAGAAGCAAAAAGATTTCCCTCTGAATCAATTGTAATATCTGAAATCATTGCACCCGGTGCAGTTAAGGTGCCTATTGGAATCTCATCCAAATCTTTATTGAATTTTTTAATGGTGTCGCCTCCAGAGCTGACATAAACATTTCCATTAACGTCAGCTGCTATTGCGTTTGGTTCAAATTCGACTGTAAGGCTAACTATTTCAACCAAATCTGTATCCAACTTTGAGAGAACACCAAAGTTTGGATTCATTTCTCCTGTATCAACATGTGATATTAGATATGAAAAATCAGCATCTAAAGCAGGATCAAAGGAGGACCAAATATCTGGAAGCGATATGTCATAGTTTACAGTATGTTTGAAATCAGAAGAAAATGCAGTGAGTGGAGATAATCCAAACTGGGGTGCAAAGATATCAGGCAAATTGCTCAGGACAGTAGAACCATCTATATTGAAACCAGGAGGGAGTGGATCAACTCCAAAGATTAATGTAAAAATTTGTCTAACTACTGTATCAGAGTTTACAAGTCGAATATCTCCTGGAGAAATGGTTCCAGAATTATCCATATCCTTATACACTGATTCACTAATAGCTGATGTTCCCTCAAATTTTACATTAAAGTTTGTGTCTGCAAATTTTATTTTAGGACTTAATGAAATTAACAATCGCCCATCATCGACATCTCCAGCAGTGACAGTTGATCCATCTAAGAATTCAACTGCATCAGCGTTTGCACGTCGAATGTCTCCTGGTGAAACTCTATCGGACTTATCTACATCCTCGTAAATTGTTTCGCCAACCCCATATGGTATCTCAGAAGGTGATATGAAAGAAGGTAAACTCTGAACTACTAATTCTGATACGATTTCTTTATCCGTTATTTTCCTAGCTCTTTCATCAAACTTGATGAGTGTGTTGTTTTTCGTTGATGCAAAAATAAAGTTATCCTTGCTATCTATTGCTAAACCAGAACCAAAAACAAATTTGTTGGCTATCTTGAATATGCCTGGGTCACTTTTAATGCCACCTGTAGCTAAATCAACTGAAGTGATTTCTCCTCTTCTAGAATCAGAAACCCAAACCAAATTCCTACCTTCATCAACTTCGATATCTCTTAACTTTTCTTTGGCAAGGAACATTGCTGGTGATAAATCAAAGGGATCTTCAGTTCGCTTACCTGAACTATCCAGTTTCAAAATTCTCTCATCTTTCCAATCAGAAACGTAGATGCTGTTAGAACTTGGTACTGAGATACCTTCAGGTTCAACAAAAATATCAGTTACTGGCAAGATGAAAGCTGTCTCATTAAACTCAAAGACGGTACCGTCTGGAGGATTGGTAAAGAAAAGCGAGTTTAATTCTATATTCATTGTTAATCCATTAAGTGAATCTGTGTCAGGTATGGCAAATTCTTTAATCACTCTGTCACTTCGTATTGTTGTAATTGTATCAGTTGTTGCATCTGAAACGGAAATATTCCAAATTTTAATCTCCTCAGAGTCAGTTAATTCACTGTCTTGTACTGCGATGTCACGTGGGTCGTCAAGGGTACCATTGATATTATAGATTTTTCCAACAAACCCTTCGTCAAATATACTAACAATTCTATTGTTCTCCCAATCAGAAACAAAAATCAGATTTTCAATTGTTGATATTCCTCCAGGAATAATTGAAATTGTTTCAATTTCTATTTCTTCTGTCATAAATGACCCATCATCTGGATCGAGCATTCCTTCTGTTCCATCGCCAGTCATTACTGAAGTCATTTCAACAGCACTTTCAAGAGGAATATCAGTAAGGGAGATTGTTTGTAATTCCATCCCATTTTTGCGATCTATTTTCTGTAATATGCCATCAGTACCATTTGAGAAGCTTATCCAAATATCTCCTTTAGAATTTGTATCAATATACTTTGGTTCAAAACCATCTTCAGGTTCAGCAACTGCAACTGGATAGTTTACACCTAATACGGTACTGCCATCCTCTTCTATTCCAATTATGCGATTTTGCTCCCAATCTGCAATGTAAAACTTGACAGGCTCATCACCATATCTTAAAATTTCATTTGAAGCATAACTTGTGACGTATAACCGACTGTCCTCTCCAAAAGTCAAATAATTTGGCAAATCTGCTTCTTGGTCTGAGAATATTCCAACTTTATTCAATTCATCTGATTCATACTCTAAGATTTGATCATTTTCTGATGAAATCACAAATAATGAACCATTTTCTGGGCCAAAGACTAAACCTATGGGTCCTTTAAGGTCCTCATCTTGGGCTGATTTGCGTTTAAATTCTCCAGTAGTACCATCATAAACTTGGATATCATTTGTAGAGAAACTTGAAACATAAAGATCTCCGTTAGGACCAAATTTCAATCCTTGTGGTAGATTTAGTTGGGAATCATTTGATTTGACAAATTCACCATTAAATTTCCCGTCTTGTCCACTGAAATTTAAAATATTCTCAAAAGCACTGTTGCTTACAAAAAGATTGCCGTCTGGACCAAAAGTTAAACCGCTTGGGCCTGAAAGTGTGGAACCTGATGCAAATACTTCAATGAAATCTCCAGTTATTCCATCATACCGCAGTATGTTATTGCCATCAAAGTTTGCAATGTAGAGGTCATCATTGTGGAAAACAATATCTCTTGGAGTTCTGAGTCTTGGATCTAAAATAAAGTCATCAATGAAATCTCCCATAGAATCTCCATCAGAGCCATCAAACCGTTTAATTGCTGGAGTAAGGGAGCTTGCCACGTAAAGATTACCATCTGGCCCAAATGCTAAACCTGTTGGACCTGCCAAATCTCCATCAGTATTATTTGCAAATCTTACTGCAAAGTCTGCAAGCATTGGATTAACTGCAATATCATCAGGTCTAATGTTACTTGGTGCTAAATCAAGCAAATCTGAAATTTGAATTGGTAATGTTGATGTATCCACATTTAAGATTTTATTTTCAGATGCATTTGCAAAGAAAATTATATCTTTCTCTAGTCCTTTGCCAAATGCAAAGCCTCGTTGATCCTCAGGAGGTCCAGCAGGAACATCAAACTGGTTTACTATTCCCTTATCTTTTCTTATTTTTACAATTTTTGTTTGGCTTGTTGCGTTTTCAGTTACAAAATAGTCTGTAGAGTTTGTAGCAATATCTTTAGGATCAGAAAAGATAGTAGTTACATTAAACGGATTGCCAACTTTTGCTCCCGAAGAATCTAAAGTGATAATTTCTTCATTATTCCAATTTGAGACAATAATGTTATTACCATCTGCTGATATTCCCTCAGGCGTAAAGTCTAGCATAAACGTATCAATTAATTCACCAGAATCATTTAGAATAACTATCTTATCATTTTCTTTGTCTGTAATGAAAATATCACCATCGTTGTTTACAGCTATGTTTTTTGGGTCACCAACTAAATTTTCAATATCAAACTCTACAATGTTTCCTCCACCAGTGTTTAGCTTGAAAATTTTCTTGTTTTGTAAAGTCCAATCCCCAATGAAAAATATGTCTGGAGGGAAATACTCGATTGCGTCTGCGTGCAAATTAGGTATTGATAATAAAATTTTGTTCAAATAACCATCATATTTGGAGTTAATTGAGGATTTTATTTCATTTAGAAAAATTCCGTTTGAATTTAATTTTTGAATTCGTTTGTTATTTGTATCTGAAACATAAATATTTCCAGACTCATCAAAAGCAATTCCTGTTGGCATTAAAAATTGACCGGGTAGATTTCCCATACTGCCAATTATTTGTTCAGAGTTTCCAAAATGATCAAATAGTTGTAATCTGTGATTGTTAGTGTCGCTTACTAAAATATGAGTTTTATTTACCGCGATTCCGCTTGGTTGATCTAATTGCCCTGAACTTTCACCGAAGGTTCCAAATGTTAAATAATGATCTCCTGTTTCATTAAAAATTTGTATTCTATGATTGCCAGTATCTGCAACAAATGAATATGTGCCATTACTTGCAATTGCTTTTGGTTTATCAAACTCTCCATCTTTATCTCCTGCAGTACCGTCTCCGTTTGCAGCTCCTATTTTGAAAATGCCGTCACGAGTTTCATTAAATATTTGGATTCTGTTGTTGTTGGTGTCTGCAACAAAGATGTGTGTTTGGTTTACTGCTATTCCAGATGGTTTATCAAACTCTCCATCTTCATCTCCTGCAGTACCGTCTCCATCTGACGCACCCATTCTTAAAATAAACTCTCCATCTTCATCAAAAATTTGTATTCTATTATTGTTGGTGTCTGCCACAAAAATTCTGGTTGAATTAAGTGTAATTCCATTAGGAGTATCAAATTCTCCGTCATTGTCACCAGTAGAGCCAAATTTTTCTACAAACATATCGTCTGAATCAAACTTGCTTATTCTGTATTGGTCTTCATGATCAAAATTAGCAACAAACAGATTTGAATCAAGGGTAGCTAAACCTAGAGGTGACCCAAATATATCAAAGTGAGAAAGTTTTGAAACTGTTTTGTTTGTAATATCAGTAATGTAAATGTCATTTGGTGATTCAGCATCTACTGAAATATTTTTTGGTTCTTCAAATATACCAGTTACATTAAATTTTTCCTTAACTATTGCAAGATTTCCCCCATCAGATACTTGTAAAATAAAGTCATTGTCATCATTATCCCAGTCGGAAATAACAAAATCACCAGTAGGAGTTCTAGCTATTGCTTCTGGCCTATCTGATGATCCCGTAGTGCTAAAAATGGTTTCAAGCATCATTCCTGGATCCGTTTTCAAAACTCGTTTATTTGCTGAATCTGTAAAGTAAACAGTATCTTTGTCATCCCCGACCCCGGCAGCAATTCCTTTTAGTAATGCAATTGTGCCTTCCTTTTGGAATTTGTTTTGAAATACGGCATCAATTGGTGATTCAATTATTCCGTCGCTAGGATTTTGAACAATTTTAAATTGTAACGGATCCTGGTCTGGATTTGTAGCTTGCACTGTAATTTCTGTTGAAGTGCTTGCAAATGCACCAGTTACAGTCTGGGGTAAAGCTTCTGAAATCTCATTTGAATCAAACTCTTTTATAGTTACAAACAACTCTACCTCATCACTAGTATTGCGAGAAAAGTCAATAGCTCTCCATTTTATTACTGTGGTTTTTCCAACAGGAAAGTCATCTATTAGGCTGTCTTTATCAAGTTCTTCGAATACACCGTTTGCTGTAAAGTTTTGTTCAATTCTAGGGAATGGATCTGCAACGTCAAACACCAATGGCGGTAAAACTTCAACTTCACACATAATTTGACCATCAACATCTTTACATCCTTTAGAATTGACATCGACTTCTTGTGCGTGGTGTCTTGGAATAAATATGTCCGGTGGAATTGTATCAACTACAAAAATTCTTTGTTCGCCATCTCCCTCAAATATTGGTGCACTTATGGGCACAACTTTGTCGGGTGGAAAGATGGCACTTGTAGTAGCAATGAATGCAGCACCAAATCCAGCTCCAAAAGCTTTTTTGAGAACTTGGGAACCGATTTTACCTTTTGTAAATGCCTTGCCTAATTCCTTTCCTTTGATTTTTGCTTTTCCTATATCATCAGAAGCTTGAAACATTTTTAATGTTCTTGCATTGTCGAAATCTTTTACAGCTTGTCCAGCTTCTGAAGCATCAAAAGCTAACTCTCTTTTTATTCCCTGAAACGTTTTTTTGAAAGTTTTTGCTTGAAAAACATCCTGATTATTTAGTATTTTTTCAGATTTCAAACCGTTTATTCTAAAGGCATCAATTAATGCCTCGATTCTGTCAGTTGTAATAATTTGGTCCATTACTAACCATCTAATTGAAGCCTTGATTACTCCAGTTGGAGGATTTCCTCCACCAATTCCAAGGATTTTCATACAATCTGATCTAAAAACTGGAGTCGCTTGAGTTTCTGGGGAATTTGCTATCACCATTTCAGTGAGTTTTGTGAAATTTCCTATATGGGGTACACGGTCATCCTGAACAAAAGTTTCATATTCGTTGCAAGGAAATTTAATTGATGCTAATGTATTAACTGTGTCAGTGTTAGCTGCTGCTAGTACTTTTTCCATTTCCTCAGGTGAAGGAGGAACAATTTGATATGATTTATCTGAAGCCGTCCAATATGTTCGTTGAGGCCCTGCAATTTCGGTTAGAGGATAGAAATTCTGTCCCAAATACGTTGGTATTAAATCAGGATTGCAAGTATCAATTACCCTAACTCCACCTAATTCATTTGTTGATTCTGCATCTTTCGTCCAACCAAAATGTGAATTAGCTTCCAAAATTACAACTTTTTTATCAAATTCAATTATTGGCAGGAATGTGTCTACAACATTAACATAAACTGCGTCAGTGTCAGTTGTTCCAAAATTACGTGCTTTACCTTCAAAAGTTACTTTGTTAAAACCAAGATTAAAATTTTTAAAATCACTATTTGCGGTAATAGATCTAATTGAAGTTGTTGGGTGAGTAATGTGTCCATCTCCTCTTACATTGGGATCTATAGAAAAGAAAAATTTGTAATCAAAGACACCAAATAAAATACCAACTATTAGATTTAAAACGACTTTTGCAAGTTGTTTTAATCCAGGAATCCCTCCAATCAAGTCTGCCAAAAATCCAGAAAGAATTATCATCATAAATGGAATAAATCCATTTACAATTTGTACATCCGGAAGTACTTCTTTTCTATTAAACGATGTGCCTCCTTGTTGAAAATCGTACTCTAATGAACTAGAAAATTTTCCAACAATTAAAAATGGATTGCCGTCTTGTTGAGTGCTTTGCTCAAGTATTTTTGGAGTTCCAGTTGCTACCCATGTTCTTGGGGCGTTGCATTCTAGAAAGATCATTGTTGTATCCATCGGCGGAGCAACTAGATTTGGCGGACAAGTAAGACTAAAAATTATTCCAAGCCCAAACGCAACAACTACAGCTAAAACTATTAACCACGGACCAAACAACCACGATAAGCCCTTTGCTATATCTATAAGAAAACTAAAAAACCCAATTGTTTGATCCCAACAAAACTCAATGTATGGGTTTGTTGCAGCTGCTGATTGGAACGGATATGCAACAAAGATGGCAAAAATTAAAACTGCTGCCATAAAAAAACAAGATTCAAGACTAAAGTATTTTGGTTTTTCTTTATTATTTTTTAAATTATTTTTTGAAATAGAATAATTTGTACTAGAAACATCTGTATGCCTATCTACACCCATGCCTTAATTGCCCAAAAAATCTTTAACCCCTACACTAATAAGTATACAAAGAGTATGTATGAATGAATTTTTGATTTTCTTATAAAATTGATTTTTTAGACAGAATTTTTTTTGAAAAACACGAGTCCTATTCGTATAAATTCATAATTTCTTAAACGTTAGAATTATTTCAAAAACTTTTTTCTATTTCGAATAACCAAAAAAATTCCACCAGATATCATAATTACAATCCCAAATCCTAATAATAGAATACCAGCAATTACTGCATTTGCATACAAACTAATTAACTCTAATTGATTTTCAATTTGTTCAGATGATACTATTGCATAGACTGTAACACTTTGTGTGTGTCCATTTACAATTGTTAATAAATAATTTCCTGCATTTAATTTTCCAAGAGATGTAATA
>SDBS01004752.1_pt1 | contig 13316 bp, 10 predicted proteins | sample 2277091 | NCBI WGS metagenome assembly SDBS01 (sample SAMN10404972, study PRJNA504765) | marine sediment metagenome | isolation source: marine sediment core GS10_PC15, 163 cmbsf | place: Arctic Ocean: Southern Knipovich Ridge | collected 2010 | reverse complement strand
AAGTAAAGGTCAATCCAGTCGGTCTGAAATCGTCGCAACGACCCCTCGCACGCCTTGATCAGGTTCACGCGCGAAGGACCGTTTTGATTCGGTCCTATCTCCGGAACGTACTCATCCAGCGTCATCCCAACCTTCCGCTGCCCGTGATCGCACTTGGTCATAAGCATTACGGAATTGCGCGTTTTGCTCTCTTTCAGAATCCGGCCAATGACTTTTTCGCCTTCACCCTCCGCATAGGAATCGCCGGTATCGATGAGGTTGATGCCGGCTTCAACAGCAGTGTTCAGTATTCTGGTAGATTCTTTTTCTGGAGTCGGATCCATAAAAGCATCCGTTCCTAAACAAAGGGGTGAGACTTTTGCCCCTGTTCGTCCCAAATACCGATATTCCATGATGTTACCTCCAATCCGAGAGTGAAAGGGTTAGTGTTTCTACCGTCTTCGTTGAACTCATCCCCTGTCTTTCGACAGCCGCCGGAGCAGCTCAAAAAGTACTATCACGGCGGGTGAAAGCCTCCTGCTGTTCGTAACACGTTACCGTTAATGCTGTTACTTCTCGACCCAGCGCATACGCGCCATCTGGATTCCTTCATTGCCGGGAATCAAAGCGGTGATATAGTCTTGTCCCTCGTTCTTGACGAGCCTGACAACCTCGCAAGGCAGAGCGCACACCTTGTATTTGTCATCATCAATACCGAAGTCCATGGGATCAGGCGAACAGTATACCGCTGTCTCGTACTCTCCATCCCCATCCTTTTTGGGATGGGCCCGGAACAGATAGAAGTTGTATTCTTCAGGCAAGTACACGACAAAGGGACATTCGGCATCCTGCGGTCCTCTGCCTCCACTGCCTCCGATGTTTACGATGACCGAATCACTCCAATGTCGCAGATCATCGGACGTGCGGCAGTAGATGGCGCCAAACTCTTCTCCCGGAACACCGGTGTAGTAGCAGTAGTAGGTGTCCCTGAAAGCCATCACCATAGGATCGCGCGAGCTCGAGCGGTGACCTTCCGTAAACAGGCCGCTTAACTTGTCGGCATTCAGGAGACGGGCGAATGATTTCCCGTCACTGCTCCAGGCCACACAGATATTAACCCAGTCGCCGTAGAACATGTAGTATTCGCCTTTGTGACGTACAACGCAAGGAGCCTGGAGGCCGCCGGGATATTCGCCGAAATTGGCATCGCCTTCCAAGACAATCCCCATGGGTTTCCAGTCCCGGTTGGTCAGCGCATCTGTCTGCCATCGGTACAACAGCCGGCCTCTTCCGCCGCAGTCGCATCTTCGCACACAGGCAGCCAACTGCCATGTTCCATCGGCAGCCTGCCAAATGCCAAAGTCAATCGTTTGCTGTTTGTCCGTATTGTATTGCCCTAATTCAGCGCGGCCCGCTATTGGCCACCATTCCCCTTCTACCCGAGGAATCAACATACCTTATCCATCCTATGCTTCGTCCAAGTTGTTGTTCTCATCCTGGGGCGGCCCAGCCGCGACTAAATCTCCTTTGCCAGGTCACCTAGTCCCTCTTGTCATTCCCGTGAAGAGGACCTTCTAAAAACGTCTGAGGTTCGGACACAATCTGCCAATCCTGAAAGGATCAAACGTGAATAGCCGCAGGTGAAACCTGCGGGTCTGAACGCGTCTTTTCCAACCAACCCTGAAGGGTTGTACACTCTTTGTGTACACGCTTTTGTTCAACCCCTTTCAGGGTTGGCTTCGTGATTGCTCCTTCCCGTGGGTTTCACCTACGGCTATTCACGTTGTTCCCTTTCAGGGAACCCTGAAATCTGCTGCCGCCAACCAAATCCATGTTGCACCAGTCGTGCGCACGAGCTTCAGCCAATATCTACGAAAAAAACGTCGATCCTGAGAACAAAGACTCCAATACGGTCATATCCTTGTTTTCGATGGAGACTATATAGTGATGTCTTAAGCAAACCCCAACAATTTGGGCAAGAATAAAGTAATCGCCGGCACAAAAGTGATAATCAGAAGGGTAATGAGCAAAACCAACAAGAAGGGCATTATAGTTTTTATGACCTTTTCTATAGGAATCTTGGCAATACCGCAAGCAACGAAAAGACAGACGCCTACTGGTGGTGTAATCATACCAAGCCCTACATTTGCTTCAACCAGGATACCGAAGTGTATAGGATCCATACCAAACTCCATGGCAACAGGAGTGAGAATGGGCATCAGGATTATGATTGCCGGCAAGGCATCCATGACCATTCCAAGTATCAAGAACACAACATTGACGAAAAGTACAAACACAATCTTATTTGGAGCATACTCGGTAATAGCCACAGCAATAGCATGTGGTACGCGTTCATAGGTTAGCACAAAAGAGAATATAGAGGCAGTTCCCAATATCAACAGTACGATACCTGTCAGATTGGCCGTACTGACAAGCGCCTTTTTGAGGCCTTCCAGTGTAAGCTCCTTATACACAAAAAAGGACAAACAGAAACCATAAACAACTGCCAGGGCAGAAGCCTCGGTAGGAGTACAGATGCCTCCATAAATCCCTCCCAGAACAATAACTATCATGAACATCGGAGCAATGCCATTTATCAGAGTCTTGACTTTCTTCTTCATGCTCATTTTTGGCGCCAGGGGCAAATTCAGTTTCCAGGCCACAAAATACGCTAAAGCCAATAAGGCAATGACGTTCACAACCGAAGGAAGAATACCGCCGGCAAAAAGCCCGGCTATCGAAATGTCGGCCACAACGCCTATGATTATGAGATCAATTGAGGGAGGAACCAGAGACGAAGCGCCTCCGGCGGACGCAAACAATGCGGTGGCAAATTCAACAGGATACTTGTTTCGTTTCATTTCAGGCAGCATCACTGAGCCAATAGCAGCTGTTTTGGCACTGCCCGACCCACAGATAGCTCCGAAGAAGAATGTTGAAATGGTAACAACAAGGCCAAGCCCACCTCGAATCCGACCGAAGAAGACCATTGTCAGGTCAACAATGCGCCGCGCAATGCCCCCATAAGCCATGATGGCGCCGGCTAGAATAAAATGTGGGATGGTCAACAGCGTAAACGAATCCAACCCGGACAGGAATTTCATCGGCAGCATGGCAAAATAATCCGGATCTGGAGCGACAACGATCAGCCCAACCAAAGCTGTGACTGCAAGAGTAATTGCTATTGGAACAGATAAAAGCAGCAATACAATGAAAGTTATGACTATTACCAGTTCCATATCTTCACCTATCCTGATTTTCTTCGTCTTCTGGATGCGACTGGTGGAAGTCCTGTAAGCAGTTCTTAATCACATAATACAACATCAATGACCCGCCAACAATAGCAGAAGAATAAGGCACCGCCATGGAGAGCCCCGTACTGGGAGCAATTTGGCCCGACATGAGTATAGTATACTCAACGGCCTTCCATGTAAAAAGAATGAGAAACACGGATATAATCACTACGACCACAAAACTTACAATCTTTTGCATCTGTTTGCCCAGCGAATTCACCATAAATCGCAGAGCAAAATGGGACTTGGTCTTGAAAGCATAAGCCGACGCGAGAGATGCCAGCCACAGGAATATAAAACGGGCAAGCTCTTCAGTCCACGCAAGCGACCAGTGAAAGACATATCTGAAAAGAACCTGCATGAACGTCAACATAACAATTGCAATCAACAATGAACACAACGCTGCTTCAAGCGGATTCTTGAGAAACCAACTTGAGCCGCTGCTGTTTGTATTCTTGCTTTCTTGATTCATGCTTCACTCCTTAACAGTTATAGTGGAGTCATATTCAGTCTTATGAGTCTATAATTTGATCGTTTCATTGGGACCATTCTCTAATTGCGCTATTCTGCGATATTTTGCTACTGTCGTCCAACCTCTTCAATTATTTTCATGCCGCCCACTTTCTCGGCATTCTTTTCGTATACACCTGTAACCTTTTCCTGAAACGGTTTCTTATCCACTTCGTAAAACTCTAATCCCTTTTCTTTCAGTTCAATCAATGCCGCATTTGTCAGAGTTTCCATTTGTTCACGCTCGGCATCAACGGATTCCCTGCCAGCTCTGAGAACCACCTCCTGGATATCGGGAGGCAGGTTATCAAACTGTTTCCTGCTAAAGATTAACCCTATGGATAGAAACATATGATTGGTATAAGATACATGCTTGGTCACATCGTAAAAACGTTCCTGGAGAAGATCTATATGGTCGGTCTCTGCCCCGTCAACAACTCCCATCTGGAGAGCTGAATAGAGTTGTCCGAACGACATCGGTGTGGCCTGAGCGCCCAAGGCATTGAAGGTTTCAACCAGTATGGGGCTGGCCATTACCCGAATTTTCAGACCCTTAAGATCATCGGGTGAAAGTATTGGTCTTTTTGAGTTCCAGACATTGCGGATACCAGAAAACCAGTATCCCAGCACCACACAATCTAATGTCTCTTCAATCTTAGCGGCCACTTGCCGGCCAACGGGACCATCCATGACTCTGTAGAAATGCGGCAAGTCGCGAAAGATAAAGGGGAGATTGAAGAGTTCAACCTCTGGCACAAAGGTCCCCAGACTGCCACTGCCAGCCGCCGATGCGGAAAGCAGACCCAACATTACCATCTGGCTCGCTTCCTCTTCACTTCCCAGCTGTGCGTTGGGGAAAATCTGGACTTCTACAACTCCATCCGTCTCTGTTTCCATAACCTCCTTGAATTTTTCGAATCCTGTATGGAAGGGGTGATCTACACTGCCGTTGTGTGCAACTTTCAAGATGATTTTGTCAGCAGGTGAACCATCTCTAGACACTGTTTTCGTGGATTCGTTATCACAGGAGATTGACGAGAAGACCAATATGCTGATCAGTGCTATGACTTTATATTTCATTGTTTCTCCTCAGTCGGATTATTCTTAGCGTGCCGGAGCAGCACGGCCACCAAGAGATATCTATTTCGTTATGGTAGTACCTCTCTCGCCTTTGATCGCCGAACTTGCAGAAAACAGAGATGCAATAATGCTTTTTTCTCCCCCATTCTCCAGGAATTCTATACTGGCTTCTATTTTGGGTTTCATACTTCCTTCATTGAAATGCCCTTCGGCAAGATATCGCTTGGCTTCCTCCAAGCTCATTGTATCAACCCATTCTTGATTTGGATGATTGTAGTTCAATGCAACCTTATCTACATTTGTAAGAATGAGCAAAATGTCGGCCTTGATTTCAATCCCAAGACAACATGCGGATAAGTCTTTATCAATGACTGCCTCGACGCCGGTGATTCCCCTACCATCCTTTATCACCGGAATTCCGCCACCTCCTGATACAATAACAATATATCCACTATCAATGTTGCTTTTGATAATTTCTTTTTCGACTATGCTAATTGGTTTTGGGGAAGGAACGACTCTTCTCCATCTTCCGTTGCTGTCTTCTTTCATCACAAGAGAAGTCTTTTGCTTAAGCAATTCCGCTTCTTTCTTTGTATGAAATGGGCCTATCGGTTTAGTAGGATTCTTAAATGCAGGATCATCAGCTTCCACCAAGACTTGAGTAATAAGAGTAACAACCGGGAGATCAATGCCTTTCTTTTCCAATTCGTTTTGCATCTCTTGCTGCATGAAATAGCCTATCAATCCCTGTGACTCTGCCGAAAGTGCATCAAAAGGCATGGGAGGAACAGCTTCTCCCGCTAAACTGTCTGCAATATAAAGATTGCCAACCTGTGGACCATTACCATGGGTCAATGCAATACCGTAGCCATCTCCAATGATCTTAACAATCTCAGCAACGGCAATCTTTACATTGCTGCGCTGCTCTTCGTAGCTTCCTTTTTCACCCGCCTGCAAGATGGCGTTACCACCTAGCGCAACGACTATAGTCTTATTTTTCATGTTCAACTATGAATACCTTATCTTCACCGTCTATTTCTTCAAGATTCACCATAACCTGACTGTCAAAAGCAGCATATATCTCCTTGCCGACATAATCCGGCTGGATGGGCAGCTCTCTCCCTCCCCTATCAATCAATACGGTAAGCTGGATAGACTTGGGTCTGCCGGAATCAATAAGTGCATCGATGGCTGCCCGAATCGAGCGGCCCGTGAAAAGCACATCGTCCACGAGTACAATGTTCTTGTCTGTGGTATCGGATTGACTTTCACCTTTTACTACATACTTATACGCCTTCAACTGAACATCATCTCGATAAAAAGTAATATCAAGTGCTGATGTTTCTATCTTATCCCCATCGATAGACTCAATTTTTTTGGCAATTCTTTTGGCCAGGATATCTCCCCGCTCTTTGATCCCTATTATCAGGAGTGTGGAAGGATCGAGATTTCTCTCCAGAATCTGGTTTGATATCCGGGATATGATTCTTTCTATATCCTTTCTATCCAGAATTTGCTTTTCCATGAGAAACCTGTATTGTTAAGACAATTCAGCAGTTGTCAAAGTTATCAAGAGCAATGACGATGTTGCCCTTAACTTTGTGCGACTTTGTTCCGCCCTTCATACAGAACTGTTTCTATTGTATATCTTCCGGTAAATGGGTCTTTTCCACACCAATGCAGCCTCAAGGAAAAGACCCATTTTACCGGATGGGTTCTTGTCTAACTCAAAACAGACAGAAAACGTTTCAGTCTGTTTTAGTAGCCTTTGACCTGTTTGGGGAAGTGATCTTCGTATTCTCCCCTTTCTCCCTTTTCGCCAGTGTCACGCTCTATATCAAGCGTGGTGCAGTGCAGGGCGCCGCCGAACGGGATCACCTTCTCGTACGGAATCGGAATCACTTCAACGCCCAGCCCTTCGAGCTGTTCGATGAAAGCGGTTTCGCCGGCTTCCACACACATCACGTTTTCATCAATACTGAACGTGTTCACGGAAATCCAGGATTTACCTTCGTACAACCCGGTCAGGTAAATGTCGTTCTTGTGAACACGGGTTGGACGCTCGGCCATCACGATTTCCCAGTCGTTCTGCTTGAAGAGCTGCGTGAACCCTTTATCAACAGGTGGCCAATCCGGGTTAAGGATGACCAGACCGGGACGCGGCGTGGCCATGTTAACGTCGATATGCCACGGGTGGAAGTTGGTCGGCAGATTAGGATCGTTGATCGGCGTATCAAACGTTACCGCGTGGAAACGGAGTCCGTGCCGTTCGCAGAATCGCCCCAACCAATCTTCGCCCGCCTTGTTGCCAACAGCTGAGCGTTGGAAGAAGATGTCTCGACCAACGCTCCATATATCAGCCCCGTCCCAGAGGGATTCCCACGGGAACTCCCCGTTTTTCTGTTGAAATTGACCGGCCAGTAACATATCTCGCTGTTCTTCGTCAGTTCGGTTTTCCCGATCGTGGTAGTAGTCCAGGTCGTAGTCTTCATCAGTCAGCATCGGGAAGGGACCTGACGTGTGGAAACAACTGGGGTCTTCTTTGCAGAGGAGATTGAAGTACGGGCGCAAGTTAAAGCGCTCAAAAACGCGAGTCCGCCGAACCGTTGGGGCGTCGACAATGATGCTGCCGTGAACCAAACTCACGTCACGCACATTGTTGACACCGTGCATGTTCAATTGTCCCCAGCCTATGGGGCTCGTGAACGGTCGGTTCATCATCATCGGCAGAATCGGGATTCTGTCAACGAGGATTCCCCGTTCTTCGAGTTTGCCCACGAAATAGTTCATCTGCTCGTTGGCAGCATCCACCATGTCTTGCGGGAAAGGCTTATGACTAGGCAGCTTACAACCAGGGACATTGTACCGCCAAGCCCATTCTGCGGCCGGCATGTTCGTTCCTTCCGGTCTACCGATGAGGACCCGTTTCAACCGGGAGAATTCATTCGGAGACCATACCCTGAACTTCTGCCCCTGCCTTGGCTGTGATATGACCATCGGTTTAACCGCTGGTTGTCCTTGGAGCACCACAGGGTACTCTTTCTTCTCGACTTGCGGCATTTCAATGCCCTCCTTCTGATCAAGCCAGAATATTCGAACTTACCTCTTGACAATTGATGTTCTCTTGAGTTGTTCTTATCCCAAAAAGTATTTGACTCTTCTTCATCCCTCCATGTTTAACCATCTATCGATTTCAGCGGATCAACATCCCAAGGTGGCAACCATGACCGCCTTTATCGTATGGACCCGATTTTCAGCTTCATCAAAAACAATCGATCTTTCCGATTCAAAGACGTCATCAGTAACTTCCATTGCCTCGAGCCCGAACTTTTCGTGGATATCTTCTCCAATGGCCGTTTCACGGTTATGGAATGCGGGCAAACAGTGCATGAACTTTACTTGAGCATTACCAGTCATGTCCATAACTTCCTGGTTCACCTGATAAGGCTTGAGCAGCTCAATTCTCTCTTTCCAGACAGCTTCCGGCTCCCCCATGGAGACCCATACATCTGTACAGAGGAAATCACACTCTTTCACACCCTCTTTCAAATCGTCGGTTACTGCCAGCTTTGCTCCCGTGTTGGCCGCAATCTTTTTCGCCTCTTCAACCAATGTAGCGTCGGGTTGAACACTTTTTGGTGCAACGGAACGAAAATCCATTCCCATTTTTGCTGCACCTACCAGTAGTGAATTCCCCATATTGTTTCTTGCATCGCCCAAATAGGCAAATGTCACCTGGCTCAGAGGCTTACTGGTATGTTCCATCATAGTCAGAAGATCGGCAAGGACCTGAGTGGGATGATATTCCGTTGTAAGGCCGTTCCACACAGGCACATTTGCATATGCCCCCAACTCTTCGACGACGGATTGACCATAACCACGGTATTCAATCCCATCATACATTCTTCCCAGCACCCTGGCAGTATCCTTCATGGATTCCTTCTTGCCAATCTGGGAACCTGTCGGGCCGAGGTAGCTCACTCTTGCGCCTTGATCAAAAGCCGCGATTTCAAAAGCGCATCTCGTTCTCGTTGACGCCTTTTCAAATATCAGGGCGATGTTTTTTCCGGTCAGCCCGGGCTGTTCCGTTCCCGCATATTTTGCTTCTTTCAGATCAGCAGACAGCTCCAACAAGAAACCGATTTCTTTTGGTGAAAAGTCCAGGAGCTTCAAGAAATTCCGATTTCTTAGGTTATACGCCATCTATTGCTCTTCCTTCACTCAGATCTTGCTCAACACATCTTCAAGGTTGGTATCACCGATTTCCTTCAAGTCATACATAACCCTTGTAGATGGCTTATCAATTGAACAGACTCTTCTCAGATCGATCGGAGTCCCGATGACGACTGCATCACAAGGTGTGGCGTTGATTGTCGCCTCCAGATCCTTCACCTGCTCGTCACCATATCCCATGGCCGGGAGCAGGATACCGATATTAGGATATTTCTTGAATGTATCGGCGATTCTTCCCACCACATACGGCCGGGGGTCAACCATTTCAGAAGCTCCAAACCGCTGTGCCGCTACAACACCGGCTCCGTATTTCATTTCTCCGTGCGTCAACGTTGGGCCGTCTTCCACGACCAGTACTTTCTTATCCTTGATCAGCGACGGATCTTCCACGGTCAACACCGAATCGGCTTTGATTATCGTGGCACCGGGATTGATTTCCTGAGCAGTCTTGATCACCGCTTCGACGTCGGCCGCTTCCGCAGAATCCACCTTGTTGATGACCAGCACGTCTGCCGCACGCAAGTTGACCTCACCCGGATAATAACGCGTTTCGTGGCCGGCACGGTGCGGATCGAGCACCGTTATGTAAATATCAGCTTTATAGAATGAAAAATCGTTATTACCGCCATCCCAGAGAATGACATCCGCTTCTTTTTCGGCTTCACGCACAATCGCCTCATAGTCGACCCCTGCATAGACTATGACGCCGCTCTCGATATGGGGTTCATACTCCTCTCGCTCTTCGATGGTGCATTCATGGAGATCGAGATCTTCAAGTGTGGCAAATCGCTGCACCCGCTGTTTGACGAGATCTCCATACGGCATCGGATGGCGAATCGCGACCACTTTCTTTCCGCGACCAATGAGAATCTCCGCAACCCGTCTCGTTGTCTGGCTCTTGCCACATCCCGTTCTTACCGCACAGATAGCGACAACGGGTTTTGTAGATTCTATCCATGTCTCCGATAAACCCATCAGACGGAACGATGCACCCGCGTTGTTGACGATCGAGGAGCGGTTCATCACGTATTCGTACGGGACATCGCTGTACGAAAATACCACCTCGTCGACACCATGTTTCTGTATCAATGATTCCAGTTCGGATTCGTCTGCTATCGGAATGCCGTTCGGATACAGCTTTCCGGCGAGTTCGGGGGGATAAACCCTGCCTTCTATATCCGGAATCTGAGTGGCAGTAAACGCTACGATCTCGTAATCAGAATTATCGCGGAAATTCGTGTTAAAATTGTGAAAATCCCGCCCTGCAGCGCCCATGATAACGACTTTCTTCACGGTTACATCTCCTTGTGTTCTCGGTTTATTCCTGTCTACTGAATAGTCGGTGGTGAAAACACAATATATATCGTCTCAATCTCAAATGTCAACAAGAAATGGGCCCAGCCCTACAGAGTGGAGGCGTTTGGTAAACTCGTGGTTCATGCCGCCCACGACTGAATGGTTGACTCGCCCCCATCTTTTGACAGCTACCGAGGCAACTCAGAATGTACTATCATGGTAGGTGACAGCCTCCTTGTCTCCTCACGTTAGCAGATCTCCTATGACGTGTCAAGGCGCGTGCGAGAGGCGTATTGTGGGCCGTGGAGATTCGAGAAACTTGTACTTTTAAAACAGATTTGATATTCTGGTATAACGGAAGTTTGGTAACGTAGCTGAGGGAGGGAATACGACGTTATGTGGAAAATCCCCGGTCAAAATCCAACCAGCACCTGCTCTCGAGGGAAAGGAAGCTGATGATGGACACTAACGAAAAAGATGTCAGGCCGCAGGATCGAAAATCATCGACCCGACGTGAATTTCTGGGCAGTTCAGCAGCGGCGGCAGCAGCGTTCACAATTGTATCTGGTTGTGTCCTGGGAGGGAAGGTTCGTCCAGCCCCGAGTGGGAAGATCAATGTGGCCTATATTGGTATCGGAGGGCAGGGTACAGGTAATCTCAGAGAGTTACTCGAGAATCCAGATGTTCAGGTGGTAGCTCTTTGTGATGTCAATCAGGAGAGTGACTATACTGCGTTTTACTACGATTGGCCTACAGCGGGACTGAGACCCGCACTTCAACTGGTGGCAGAGGGTTACGCCGACCGAATAAAATCGGGGAGCTACAAAGGCTGTACAGATTATGTGGATTTCCATGAGATGCTGGAAAAAGAAAGGGGCATAGATGCCGTTGTGGTATCCACTCCCGATCACGTACATGCGGTGGCCTGCATGGCAGCCATCAAACGGGGCAAGCATGTGTACTGCGAAAAGCCTCTGACTCATTCAGTATATGAGACACGAATGGTAACAGAGGCCGCCCGGGAAGCAGGCGTGGCGACTCAAATGGGTAATCACGGCCATTCCGGGGAGGGGATCCGCTTGACGGTGGAGTGGATACGAGACGGAGCGATCGGGCCGGTACGTGAGATCCACGCATGGACCAGCTCGGGAGGATCAATGTGGGTGGATATGGACGGAAGGCCTAAGGAGACGCCGCCGGTACCGAGGGGTCTGGACTGGGATCGATGGCTCGGCCCGGCCTCTAAACGCCCATATCATCCGGCTTATCATCCGTACAATTGGCGCGGCTGGTGGGATTTCGGTACGGGAGGGATAGGTGATATGGCCTGTCATAACGTGGATCCTGCCTTCTGGGCCCTTAACCTGGGCCATCCCACAACCGTGGAAGCCAGCTCCTCGAGGCTGAATGACGAAACGGTACCCTCGGGGGCAGTGTTTCATTACGAGTTTCCGGCCCGTGGTGATATGCCTGCATGCACCTTGAGATGGTATGACGGCGGATTGATGCCCCCTCGGCCACGAGAACTGGCAGAGGGTCGTAGAATGGGGGGAGACGGGATTTACTTCGTGGGCGACGATGGCGTCATCATGTGTGGCGGCTGGGCTGGCACTCCGAGAATTATTCCCGAGTCGAAGATGAGGGCCTACGACCGACCGGCGACGACTATCCTTCGAGTTCCAGGACATCGTCAAGATTGGATAGACGCCTGCAAGGGCGACGGACCCGCCAGCTCGAGTTTTGACTATTCCGGTCCACTGACCGAATTGGTGTTGCTGGGCAATGTTGCGCTGCGGACGCGCAAGAAAATATATTGGGATGGCCCGAACATGAAGGCCACCAACGCGCCGGAAGCGGACAAATATATCAAACCGACGTTTCGAGAAGGCTGGAGTCTGTAGTTCCTCGGGTCTCAGGAACGACTGCTGGGGTGAACACCGACAAAACAGGTTCGTTTTATGGTCAGGGCGGATTCTGGACCTTTCACCAGAAGATTGTCGATTCAGCGCATCGCAAACGGCGTATGGTACTTAAACCATGCCGAAAACACCTTGCATAAACCAAGTTGATAAAGTAGAATGACCGTTGAATGGCTGGCGGAGTCGGGCGGGTGTATGAGAGAAATCCAACGCTGGCAGAACTGGTCCCCAAATCGTGTCGGTTTACCGGTGCGTGAGATTTGGTGAAAAACCGGATGTGGAAAATGCACAAGGCCGGTTCTATGCGGAACATTCGGGGTTCTTCACGTGGCTGAATGTTGTGGTTCTCTTCAAACCGAAAGGGAGGAGCGAAGAGAAAAACCAAACCGTACCTGAGTAAGGAAGGAGGGCAAGTCATGTCTAAACGAAAGACACTGTTGGTGGTTCTGACAATAGCTATGTTAGTTCCAATCCTGTCATGTGCAGCGCTGAATGTAGCACAGGAGGATGAAGGGGTCAGAAGGGAGCGTGCGGCTGCACAGATCAAGTATGATGTCCCTGATGAACCCGACATCAATTATGAGGTGCTGGATAATATCGATACCTCAAAATCCCCTTATGATGTTGTTCCTCTTCCCAAAGAGCTTGGCAAGACCTTAAACGGTTTGTTCACAAAATACACCAAGCATGTAGCTCCGAACGGCAAGCCTATTCACATCTTTGCGCAATCCAAGGTGAGCGACTTACAGGTGGCAAGAGCACGAGAAATCCTGAAATATCATCTTACAGATGCTCCCGGCACTCAGTACGGAAGTAACAAGACCGCGATTGCCAACAGGATGGGTGATGTGAGAGCAACTCTCACATATACTGATACTCAAGCCCACTCGAGCGCCATGCGTCCAATACTGAGGGGAACCAAGCTGAGAACTCAGGATCTATATGCCACGGAATCACCCGTTGAAGGAGATTATGAATATATCCATAATGAAGGAAGGCCTGGGAC
>SDBS01004751.1_pt1 | contig 13316 bp, 12 predicted proteins | sample 2277091 | NCBI WGS metagenome assembly SDBS01 (sample SAMN10404972, study PRJNA504765) | marine sediment metagenome | isolation source: marine sediment core GS10_PC15, 163 cmbsf | place: Arctic Ocean: Southern Knipovich Ridge | collected 2010 | reverse complement strand
GGGATGAAACTCTCCAAAGGGGGCAAGAGCATCATCTCGTATCCCAGTTCCTTGCGTTTGGTCTGCATGAGCATCAGCTAGCAAATATTACGCATCTCCGCAAGGACTTTTTCAACAAGCCCCTTGGTCAGGGTCACGCAGCCGGTTAACGATCTCTCCGATTTCGCCGAGTTCATGAGCCGTTAAAACCTCTATTCACGAATTTTGAGACTGTCCGGCGCATCCGCCATCAGCCGATTATAATGGGTAAATAGCATACGAGGTTCCGCCAATAATTTAATCAACTCATCGGGACGCTTGCCGTTATCACTGAGGCGAGAAGCCATCCACCAACCCAGCGTGTAGATCAACATCGGCCGATCCGCTTGATGCCGGCGCAGTTCCTCACCGTTGAAATCTCGTCCCAGATATTCGGCCAGTACTTCGCCGGCGCCATCCTGATAGGTCTTTGCCATCCACTGCCAAAAATCATCCTCAACCGCCTCATCCAGTTGCAGCATTTCGTGCTTCTCGTTCAATTCTCTGATCCAGTAGGCCACCACCGCGGTATCTTCCTGAATCATCCGTTTAAATCCCTCCGGGGGATTGCAGTGCATTGCCACACCTTCCGTGACCATTCCCCGGATTATCTGCCAGCGCCAGCGTTCGCGCCAGGGGGCGTCGGCGGACGGGGCACTGTTGCGCAACTGGGGATAGATAAAAATATGATGCAATTCATGGGCGAGGACCGCTTCAATTTCATCGGTGCCGATTGCCGCAAGATTGGTAAACCGTGTATCCGCCGACCGGCCGCTGAAGATTACGCCATACAGATCAAAAACAATCTCACCCTCGCGGGCAAAGGCATCACCGTTGCCGTCAAAAATAAAATGAATTGGCGGCAGGGTATAATCGCCGGGTGGCAGCCACTTACGGGCGATTTGTCGGCTGCGATCCAGATTCACGCTGGCGACAACTTTGTTAATCCAGCGTTTAAGCGAATCCACATGCGTTACCATTTCCAATAGATGCTGCGCTACATCAGCCGGACTGCGGATCGCGGTATACGGCAGCGCGTGGAGGATTCGCCGGTGTTGCTTCGGTGTCATATTACGGAATTGCCGGTAGTACAGTTCGTAAGCCCGCGAGTTCAGCAACGCCTCGATTTTTTGGGAAATCGCGGGGCTGGCGGCATTCCCGGTGATCAGACTATCTATCACACTATCCCGCGCGGCTTTATCCATCCCCGTCAACGTCACCGACATTTGCGGGTATTTTGGGTTTTGAATAATTAACGTTTCAATTAAATCGATTAACTGCGTTACCGGCTCGATGTTGATGGCAGTACCCGGCGCGATGTGCGGGATTTGCGCCTGCGCCATTGATGATAAACACATTACTATGACTGCGATGATCCCGATATTCATCATACTATTCACGCTGGTGAACCTTTTCATTTCGCACGCCTTTTTATTATATCCTACCATCCAGCATAAATCTACAGCTCCTTTTACCTGAAAACAATCTAGATTAATTCACCAAATACAGCAAAGCCAAAACGGCCGGCGTGGCCCACCATTTCAAGGTGGGGATGTAGCGCGGCCCCAGATTATCATAATGCCCTAATTCGGTCATCAATCTAAAATCGCTGTCCTGAAATAATCAAGAATCTGCCGGCCCACCATGAAATGGTGGGGCACCCGGGCACGCGGTAGTAGAAAAATGTGAAATATGACAAACAGGACAAATAACGTCACAATTAAGTGCGTAATACCTCATACAGTAACGCGGGCCTCAGGATAAAAAATGGCCCGCTGATCGACAGGGAAAAACATGCCGCTAAAGGTAGGATAATTGAGTTTCGCAAACCGCTTTAAATCTTACACCTTGATGAAGAGGAGATTCGATAATGTCCACACAAGTAAAGACTTATCCGAACGGCGTTGATGTCGAGCAACTCGTCCAGACCGTGAATGCGATCAAGGATAATCCGGGTTTGGCCCAATTCCGTTTCCGTGCGTCAGCGAAATGGCTGGATGGCGGGCACTCGCGCACGACGATCCAGGGTTTCTATGGCGCCGGCCAGGAAGACACCTCCCGGACCAAAGCTTTTGTCCTGGAAGGTGACGAGCCGGCCGTGCTGCTCGGCAATGACGCCGGTCCCAACGCGGTGGAATCGGTGCTGCAGGCCCTGGCTTCATGCCTGACCGTGGGCTTTGTCTACAATGCGGCGGCGCAGGGGATCAGCGTGAAGAGCCTGGAATTTGATCTTGAGGGTAACGTCGATCTGCACGGTTTCCTGGGACTTTCAGAGGATGTCCGGCCCGGTTACGAGGGGATCCGTCTGGTCTACCGCGTCGATTGCGACGCTCCGCCTGCCAAGGTTGCCGAGTTGTGGGCGCACGTCAAGAAGACCTCGCCGGTTTTGGATATTATAACCAATCCGGTGCCGGTGACGATCGTTGCGGCCAATTAATCCGAGAGACCATTTGAAGGAGGAACTAGTGAAACAGATTAAAGAGGACATGCCGGTCGTTTTAGAGCTGCCGGTGGCGAAATTTCGGGTTACCGAATGGGGTGATTTGGCGCTCGCTTATGTCGAATTGTCGGCTGGCGCCGATGCCGGTCCACTGCTCGAGGGGCTGCCCAACGACCGGTGTGCCTGCCCGCATTGGGGCTATATGCTCAAGGGGGCCATTCATGTTCGTTACGCCGATGGCACTGAGGAAATCTGCAAGGCCGGCGAGATGTTCTACTGGCCCGCGGGGCATACGGTATGGGTGGAGGAGGATACCTCCTTCGTGGAGTTCAGCCCCAAGAAGGAATTAAAAGAAGTGTACGATCACATCGGCGAGAAAATCGCGGCGATGGCGTAAAGCATTGTTCCGGGCACTTTCGGATATTCCAATAACCCCGCTTTAACGAGCGGGGTTATTTTTGTTTGGTGCGGGTTAGCCCTTGGGCTGACCGATATTCGGTGGGGTACCCAGGTTTCCAAGCCCGGCCTACTGGGTCGGGCATCCGCCCCCCTATACACAACCACCCTATTTAACAGGACCGCGCGTGATCGCAGTCAAATCATCCATCACGTCAAATTGCTTCGCACTCATCTCACTGAGGGCCGGGTGGCTTTTCACCTGGGCGGCAAGTGGTCCATCGAGGTAGGCCTGCAAAGAGGACTCGTCGGCAAATAGATAGATTCCTCCCGCTTCGCTTTCCGTTTCGTTCATCAGCCAAATCTTCCATCGGAGACCGGATACAGCCGCGAATTCCCCCGCTAGAGCTGTTACGGCCTGTTCGTAATCAGTCCTGGAAACGCTAAACTTGAAATTGAGTTGCAAAATCTTTGCGGCCATGACTATTTCTCCCTTCTGGTTTTCGTTTTTCCCTTGACCCACCAAACATATATACCACTCATCGCCTGAAATAATAGTGCGGACGTGGCCCCGACTTCGGGCGGGATTTCTAAGTATGTCAATTGATTTCTCCATGATCGAATTCGATAGCATCGATCAAGATCGGCGCGTCACCTTTCCCCGTGCGGGCCGGTGCACTCGCGGTTGCTACAGAGACTGCGCGATTTAGGATTCCCGCAGCAGAGCTGTGGGGCGCCCGTACCGCGCATACGGGGGCTACCCGACACTTGGTGCCCCACACTTCTAGTGTGGGATAGTTGCCATATCCTGGAATTCCCGATTCGGATAGACTGCTAAAATCATGATTCCCACAGCAAAGCTGTGGGGCACCCGGGCTGAATTTTTTACTGTGTGTTGCCCCACCATGGAATGGGCCGGCGCGGGCCCGACTCCGGTCGGGGTTTCTAAGTCCGTCGATTGATTTCTCCATAATCGAATTCGATAGCATCGATCAAGACAGGCGCGTCACCTTTCCCCGTGCGGGCCGGTTTACTCGCGGTTGTTCCAGAGACTGCTCAATTCAAGATTCTCACAGCCCACCATGGAATGGTGGGCCACCCGTCGGCGGGTGGGGCACCCGGGCCCCAGAGCTCCAGGTCACATCTACCCTTGCCACCCGGCACCCATCGGTGCTGATATAAAAAACCCGGCCGCGGGCATCACGCCCGGGCCGGGTATGCAATTGTTCAGACAATTCGATCTACAGTTTGCGCACGTTCGAGGCTTGCGGGCCTTTCGGACCCTGCGTCACTTCAAACTGCACGGCGTCACCTTCGGCCAGGGACTTGAAGCCCTCGCCCTCAATCGAGGTGTGATGCACAAAGACATCGTCGCCGTCTTCCCGCGTGATGAAACCGAAACCCTTGCTGTCGTTGAACCACTTCACGGTACCTTCCGTCATGATCCACTTCCTTTACTACTGTGTGGAGCGAAACGGCGCTCCTGATCCGTTGGCCGATATGGCCGTTGAAACGAGTCGATCTTTTCTGAGAATTTCCGAGGGAAGGTGTTCCGTGCGGTCGTTCGCAAAAAGGCCTACTGTTCCGTTATCTACACTGCAGGGTACGGCATTTCCGCAGAATAGTTAAGCAATAATTACCAGAAACTTGCCATTTGGACGAAATATATGAGTTTTATGATGTTCCCCGGCCATGCCGGGCCCCACTTCGAAAAACGATAACCGTCTACCAGGATAAGGGTTACAAGGCTGGCGTGGCCCCGATTCCGGTCGGGATTCCCTATCACGTCGCTTGATTTCTCCATGATCGAATTCGATAGCATTGATCAGGATAGGCGCGTCACCTTTCCCCGCGCGGGCCGGTGCACTCGCGGTTGCTCCAGAGACCCATGAAACGATTCGACCGGTTTTCGAGGCGGCATTCCAGACCTACGGCCTACCGCGCGCGATCCGTGTAACTGTGACCCATATCCGGAGGGGTGTCCGGAGTTTCCGTAGCCGTCAGATTACTGATGATGGTATTGGTTAAACAGTGTCCGGCATAACTCGCATTTTCTCGCGAGTTTTATAACCGCTTGAATAATATGCAGTAATTGGCAATATGCCTGTTGCCGCGTTCACTACTACGATCTTTGGCCTTCCATATTCGCGAATTTTCGCGAATAAGACCAGATGGCTATTGTCACGACGACCGAAGAAAGTGTTTATTCACTGAAGCTTAGCAACTTCCGGCACGCAACTTGTTATCTTTGTTCCCAGTAGGGTGGGAGTATATCCGGCTCGTGAAGCCCCGGGACCCGCTCACACAGAAGTGGTTTGGCTTTTGCCATGGAGGCTGCTTTGAGCAACGACTTGTTTCCCTTCACCGAACTCATGATTCGCGTTGCGCCAAACAAACCCGGCGTTTACACCCTATTCAAAGATAGAAAGATTGTTTTCATTGGCTGCGCCGAAGGGCAGGATACCACCATCCGAACATGCCTAAAGGACCACCTCACTGGGAAAAACGGCAAATGTACGCAGCGTACTGCCAAGTACTCTTTTGAAATTACATCTACACCAACGACCCGTGCGGAAGAATTGTTGGAATCGTACAAGCAACAGTTTGGGCAATTACCCGAATGCAACGAGCGCACTGGCTGATCTCTGACTACGCTGGTCAGCAATACTAGTGATCGGCTGGGGTCGCCCCGACTTCGGCGGGGTTTCTAAGCACGTCGATTGATTTCTCCATGATCGAATTTGGTAGCATCGATCAAGATGGCCGGGTCACCTTTCCCCGCGCCGGGTGCCCCGTCCGCTACTTGCGGTGGGTTGGGACTCATTACAAATTGATATAAAGCATCCTGCAATTGTCCGTCTCGTATCTACCGTTGAATCTTTTCCCACAGCAAGCTGTGGGGCACCTGGCTTAAAGTGGTCATCCACCTAGCCCTTGGCACGCCGCGATTACAGATCGCAGCCACCCGCCATTAACGAAATTTATGGGGATATTCTTTCTCGCGATTTTGGAATGAAAGAATATTTGGATTTTGAATTATTCCATTGCGAATTTGAATGGATTTTGAAATTGTCTTATTCTTTTCCCATATCTTTGGCCCCCCAACAACTTTGGGCAAAAACGGAAGTAATGCTCTGGAAATTTCCCAGGAGGCAGAATTCCAATAATAACTGGGGCTGTGGTCTACTGCATAATAAAATTTACTCGCTACTTCAAACATTGGGTGTTCAAAGGAGGTTGGTTTGGCGCACCAAAAACCCATCCCTTCATCACAGCTTATGTCAATGATAAGAGCGCCTTTCATCAATTTGTCTGCATCATGCGCAGGTACGAACATTTTTGGATGGTCGGTATCTTGAAGGGTTCCGTTAACAATTATTTGCACATCTGATAATGTTTCTGCAAATGCGCGAGTGCTGCTGTCAGATTCAACTACCAGTATATTTCCTGAACCATCATTCTTCATTTGTTTGAACGATATGTCGGGCAATTGATCACTCACTTCTGTTGATGGACGACCCGTATAGACCGTGATATCTCGAAATCCTTGACCTTGCAATGCATATACTGCCCCCCGACTAACCGATCCAAAGCTGATTACCACTGCTTTTAGTGATTTCCCATAATACCCGTTAATGCCGATCAGACTCAGCGCATGATTTACTCCGGCATAGCCCGCAATTTCATTATTTTTATAAAATATATGCATATTTTTATCGCCGGTTCGGCTCCAGGTAAACATTTCTTCCCAGGCAATAAGAGTTAATTTTCTTTCAATTGATACTTGAGTAATTTCTTTCTGTTGTACACAATGCGGCCAACCCCACACAATTGCGCCTTCTCGCACCTGAGACAAATCTCTTGCCAAAGGTTTGGGCAATAGCACACAATCAAAACATTTAAGTATTTCTTCTCTGGAAACAACTCGTCCTGAGGTAAGTTTGGCTAAAGTGTTGTCATCCATGCCAAATCTCAACCCACATCCTTCTTCAAAAGTGATTTGGTTTCGTAATTTCGGGGGAATGCATTTTATATGTTCCGGATGAATGGCTATTCGTTTTTCGTTTTCTTTTAGTGATGTTCCGACCACGCCGACAGTTAAGAGTTGTGTCATATTGTTATTTTCCTCTTTCTTCATTTAATCCTTCACCTTACATTTTAAATTTACAAAACTGCGTTTGGTTGTGTCCCATATTTGGAAAAATCCGGTTTTTCCTCCCCAAACGTTTCATTCGTATATAATAACCCGACGCATGCGGCGCGGTCAAGCGGTTTGCGTGGTGCCCCATCCGCTTGCGGTGGGTTCAGATTCATTATCAAATTGCATAATACATCCTGCAACTGTTCGTTTTACATCTAACAATGAGTCCTTTCCCATGGCAAGCCATGGGGCACCCATGCTGTTCTGAAACAATCAAGAGTCTGCCGACCCACCATGAAATGGTGGGCCACCCGGCCACGCCGGCCGGCGATAGAACGTCGGTGTGTCCTACTTATTGTCAGGAGCTAAGGCGGATGCCTAGTGCTACATACTCAGCGACTTGTACTGCCTTTTGCGTGGCTACCACACAGGCCTCGAAATCTGCATCGCTATAGCCCTCTATCTGCTCGGGCCGCAAGTAGTTGAAGACCTCGCTCACAAGTCCTGAAGGCGGCATATATCTTTCCGGAACAAAAACATGGACCTTGTCACGAAACCACGGATACGTTGGAACAAAATGATCTAACTCAAGATCTGCACCTCGACTAATGTCTAACATTAGGACCAGATCGGAAATTTTCGCCTGTAAAGCCTCTTTGCGCAATTGACCTGGAATGCCTTCTGTAATTTGAATCATTTCAGGATCTTCAGAGAAATAGACTTCAGCCCTTGGGAATCTAGTTCGCAGTACATCCCTTATCTGAAGCCTTTTCTCATACGCCCTTTGTCTATCGGGTGTTGCACCAGTCCCAGGATTTCCAGGACCCCAGACTAAGATTTTTATATGTTCATAGTGAGAATTTGCCCGGATTTCGTTTGCTTCCTGTCCATAATTAGGCATTTGATTTATCTCACGGCTTTGGAATCTTACGGAGCTTTGCTGCGGCTACCACCCCTTGCTTCGTCAGGGCAATCATTTTATCTTTTATGGACACGAGTACGCACCTTCTAAGTTCCGCCACAGCCTCTATTAAGATCCGCTCGTCCACGGCATCGGGCACAAGTGCTTCGATTGGCGAAGAACCTACGTCTGCAAGCATTAGGATAATCTCCAAAGCTCCCGGGCATTGCAGGAAAACGCGTGCGATTTCGCGGTTATCCGGCCCCATATACTGTTGGGATAACAAATCATCTCTGCCGGTCACACGTTTCGCCTTTACGAAGTAAGATGGCCCCCCTCGAGGTGCCAGTGCCGTCAGCCAGGATGGTGTTTTTGATAGGATGATTGCATCCAAGCGCCTGCCATACAGGTCAGTAGTAGCGTAGTAAGATGTGGATCTAGGCAAAGCCTCCCCGCGCAATCCCAGTGCCACCTCAGTGGCGAGGTCTTCTGTATCTAGGAGTGGCGATGTCGGTACCAATGATTCAGATGACAGCGATGGTGACACCGATAGGAGTAGATTTTCGCTATGTTGTTCCGGTAAGTCCCACTTGCGCACGGCATTAACCTCCATCTGGCAAGGATCTCTTCGCTGCATTTAAATCCTTTTTGGCAGCTTGGAGTTCTTCAATCAATCGGGTAAGTGAATCCTCCTCACACTGGAATTCGAATGTCGCCGGGGTTCCGCCCTTACGTGTAAGCTTGACTATTATAACCGGCGCGAAACCTATGCATGTGGGCTGGTACTCTCCGATGTCGTCATTGAGACCTGTACGAAACGGTTTGCTAATAATGGCGCGGAAATCCACAGCTGTGGAGTAATTCGTTAAATTTGGCAGTAGTGCCGCGGCAAACATTTTCTCTAAACGATATGTGTTATTCTCCTCAACAGCCCCCAAGAATTCGAGAAGAAAGGTTTTCGCCTCTTCGGCCTTTTCAACAGGAATGAGAGCGAGTTCACCAAGGTCCTTCAGAAAACTCGCAGTTGTGTCAACAAAAGGATTCCATTCATCGTAGATAAACTCCAGGATTTTCAATGCTCTCAAAACCTTGTCCGGACTCCCTCCTACTTCCTTAATAGCATCGTCCATTGCGATCTTCTTTTGTCTTGTAGTCCTACTATTAGACATCTTAGGAACATGAGCAATCAACCCTGTACGTATTTCTTCTGGCAACTCCCACAAAATTTCGAAGTCTTCTCGGAACTCCTTAGGCATGTTTGCGAAGTTATTGAATATGCTTGTTCTCATGGCTTTTCCCTCTGTACGTTCCCATATACATTTACGCAGTATCATCCTCTGCGATTGTGGCAATATCTGTTCACCAACGGATTGCCACACTACGCGCCATGCCATCCAAGGCACATGAGCCACCCTTTAAACGGATGACTTCTCATTATAGTGAGGTATATCGGAAAATGCAACATATATTTCACTGCCTTTTGCCATGACTAACGCTGGTAACTCACCATTTTATAGGGGGTTAAATCAGGCCCCTTACATAATCTTGGCCCGGTTGCCTGGGTGCACGATCCGCTTGTGGTGGGTTGGGATTCAATTCTCCTAAGCATCGGCTTCTACCTGACAGCGCAATCTTACCCCACGCCAAGCCGTGCGGCGCCAAAATTCGAAATCTCCCAACTCAGCGGCAGATGTGGACATCTGCCGCCCACAACTCCTAAATATGGGAAATTCCGGGTGGTTTGGCAAGCAAAAAAAGCGGCGAACCGTCGGTTCGCCGCTTTTTCGGGTTATGGGAGTGGTTTTGAGTAACTTACCTCCCATCTAATGCCTCAGCCAAAAGAACGACTAAGTCCTTGACCTCGACCTTCTTATCCTCGGGGATCGTTTCGCCCTGGAGGGCGCATTTGAAATGGATGTAACATTTGGGGCACGAGGTGACCATCATCTCCGCGCCGACCTGGTGCGCGCCCAGCAGCCGGTCGGTCTGGATGCGCTTCGACGTCGCATCGCAGCTTTGCCAGGCCGAGGTGCCGCAGCAGATCGCCCCCGATCCGCGTTTGGTCATCTCATTAAATTGGATGCCGGGGATCAGCTCGATCATCTTGCGCGGGGAATTATAAATGCCCATGTGCCGTCCGAGACGGCAGGGGTCCTGGAACGAAACGGTCTTTTTAATTTCGCCGAGTTTCTCTGCCAATTGGTCGGCGACCTCAGCCAAAAATTCGGTGATATACACCATTTCGAAGCCCAGCGGCCCGACAACCTCGGGATAATCCTTCATCAACGTGCGGTAACATTCAGGGCAAGCCGTGATAACTTTTTTCACGCCGGTCTCGCGGATCATCTTCACATTCCGCTCGGCGAGCAATTTGAAATTCGCGGTATCGCCGCCCCATAACAAATCATGCCCGCAGCAGCGTTCATCTTTCATCACCACCGGTTCGATGCCCAGCGTGTTGAGGATTTTCACCACACTTTGCGCGATGGCTAACGAATTCGATGACAGATCGGAAAACAATGCATCGAAATACGGCAGGCAGCCGACGAAATAACCCCACTCGCCGGTCTCCGCAACTTTCAAATCATCAGTGATCCAGCCCATGCGGTCCTGCGGTTGTTCGGATGTGGCATGAATGCGCATCGTCGCCTGCAGCGCGCCGCCGTGCGTGCACATGGGCCGGTTGTGCAGCCGGAACGCCTCGGCACGGAGGTCTTTTGTCAATGCCCCATATTTCACATCCGACGGGCAGCGCGCAGTACACAACCCGCAGGCCAGGCAGGTCCAGACATTGGGGTCCATCGTGACATTGGCGGGATCCTCGGTGATCAGTCGCCCGACAATCCGCCGGGGCGAATACGAGCCGTTGTAACGTGATATCGGACAAACCGCCGTGCACTTCCCGCATTCCAGACAACGGAACGCGTTGGTGACCGACAGCATTTTTTGCAGAGTTGCTTGAGCCATGATGGTTTTCCCGGTTTAGGCAACGATGGGAAGAGGATCCGGCTTTTTGGCGCCGTTCATTTTATGCGGGCTGGGCCCGACCGACTTGATATCCTCGACGAATTCCTTGATCAGCGCCGCCCACTTGTTGCCCTCGGCGGCCGAGATCCACTCCAGCCGGAACCGTTTGGGATGTACGCCCAGGAGTTTCAGCATCGCGGCGAGTTTCTTGTAATTTTTCTCGGCTTCGTAGTTGCCGAAGATATAATGGCAGTCCCCGAAATGACACCCCGACCAGAGAACACCATCGGCGCCCATGCGAAAGGCGTCGATAATATGCCCCGGGTTGACCCGCCCGGAACACATCGTGCGGATCACGCGGATATCCGGGGGATACTGCATGCGGTTGACGCCCGCGTTGTCGGCCCCGGCGTAGGAACACCAGTTGCAGGCAAACACTAAAATCTTCGGTTTGAACTCTTTTGTCTCGGCTGCCATAGCGGTCCGCCCTGCCGTTGGTTTATACTTCGGTCCCCAGCAAAAACGCCTTCATCATCGATTCGATTTGCGAATCGGTGAAATGCCGCGCCTTGATCGCCCCGGTGGGACACATCGCCGCGCAAGTGCCGCAGCCCTTGCACAGCGCTTCGTTGATTGCCGCGGCATATAGCCCCGGCGCGACCATCACCCGTCCCGACGCGTGATAATCGCAAATCTCGATACAGGTCCCGCAATCGCGGCATAAATCGGTGTTGACCGCGCAAGTTGTCGGGTCCAGCAACACCGTTTCATGGGCCAGCAGCGTGGCGGCTTTGCCCGCCGCGCCGGAGGCCTGCGCCACCGCATCGGTGAGATCTTTCGGTCCCTGCGCGCACCCGCACACAAAAATACCTTCAGTATTAGTTTCCACCGGCCCGAGCTTGGGATGTCGTTCCATGAAAAAGCCGTCCGGGCCAGTGGGAACTTTCATAATTTCTTTCAATTTGGCATATGCTTCCTTGTATGGACTCAAACCGACCGCCAGGACCACGACATCGACATCGGCCTCGACCTCTTCATTAATCGCCTCGGTATAGGCCTTGATGCCGGTGACCTGATCGGCACCCAGGATTTGCGGCTTGCGGTCGTTATTATACCGGATAAAGATGACGCCCGCCTTGCGCGCCTCGCGGTACGACTCCTCGGCGTGATGGCTGAACGTGCGCATGTCGCGGTAGTAAACAATGACATTGATCCCGCGCTTGCGCAGGGTGAGGGCCTGTTTGACCGTGGTCGCGCAGCAATACCGCGAACAACCCGGGTTGGTCTCCGGATCGCGCGAGCCCACGCACTGGATGAAGGCCACCGTCTTAACTTCCCGGCCGCTGACCTCTAATGCGTTTTGTTTAAATTGTTGTTCGAGCTGCATGTTGGTAATCACGCCATGCGTCATGCCGAAGCCGTACTCGCCGACCGGGTTGTAGATATCACACCCTACCGCCATGATGATGGCGCCGGCCTTGATATCGCCGTTGTTGTCGGTCTTGACCGTAAACCCCCCGACGAAACCGTCAACGCCGATCACCTCGGTTTGGAGGAGAACTTTCGCCCCACTGTCTTTAAGCCGATCATACGCTTCGTTAAACAAAAATTCAGCGTCATCACCAGCAGGGAACGTGATATTCAACTCGCGGGTCCGCCCGCCGAGCTTATCGGCTTTATCGATCAGCGTAACCGGGAAACCCTGCACCGCCAGGTCGGGGGCCGCGCGCATCCCGGCCAGCCCGCCGCCGATGACCACCGCCGACGGGTTGACTTTTAATTCCTTGGCTTCCAGCGGTTCCAGCCGTGCCGCGCGGGCCACGGCCATCCGAATCTGATCGGTGGCGCGTTCCATTGCCGCTTCCGGTTCGCTGGCGTGCACCCATGAACACTGGTCGCGGATGTTGACCATCTCGAACAGATAGGGGTTTAATCCCACCAGCCGGATTGTCTCGCGGAAAATCGGTTCATGCGTACGCGGGGTACAGGCGGCGGCGACGATACGGTTCAATTTATGTTCGGCGATTTTTTCCTGGATTACCCGCTGGGCTTGATCGGAGCAGGAGAACAAGTCGCTTTGAACCCAGACGACATTAGGCATCTTGCTCGCCGATTCGGCCAGCTTATCGACATCAAGGACACCGGCGATGTTGATCCCGCAATTGCAGACAAAAACGCCAATCCGCGCCGGACCGCTGGTGTCAAGTTGGGGGATTTCCTCTCTTACATCTTCGATCCGGTGGTCGGCCAGATGTTTGGCGGCCAGTGCGGCCGCGCCCGAGGCCTGGGCCACCGAGTCGGGAATATCCTCCGGCCCGCGCGAGCACCCGCACAGGTAGACCCCCTCCCGAGTGGCCTCCAACGCCTGCGTACTGGCCTGCCGGGAGACAAAAAAGCCGTATTCGTCGGGTTCGATGCCGTGGGTTTTGCCCACTTTGCCCGTCATTTCCCGG
>SDBS01004750.1_pt1 | contig 13318 bp, 9 predicted proteins | sample 2277091 | NCBI WGS metagenome assembly SDBS01 (sample SAMN10404972, study PRJNA504765) | marine sediment metagenome | isolation source: marine sediment core GS10_PC15, 163 cmbsf | place: Arctic Ocean: Southern Knipovich Ridge | collected 2010 | reverse complement strand
AAGCAAATCAGATTTTACTCCCATTCCTTCATACGCATCATAAAACTTTTGATTATAAAGCGGAAACAGTTCTTTGATCTTTTCATCATCCCACAAAATATATTCCCAATCTGGATGCATATCTTGCCACGTCTTCATATATTTTTTAAACACATCTGGAAGCGGGGCCCCAATCCAAATTTGATGAATAATTTTGGGAATAATTGGCTTATCTTGGGCCTTTAAAACCATTGGATTATATTGCTCATACAGTTTGCGTGCTAAATCTAGAAAGGATTTGCCATCATAACCAAGAATGCGCTCGGTATACAAAAAAACTTTTGGATATTTCGTTACATCCATAAGATCATCAAAAGAGTGATGAATACAGGAAGCTTCCACCACACATACAATGAAAACTCCCATCAAAACGGATTTTCTCATTAATACTCCCTCATACTATACAAAAAGAAGATTGCGCCTCTTTCAGATCGAGGGCGGTATAACATTCTTTTCTTCGAATTAAACGCTCATAATTAAGTTGTTTGCGCAAATGTTGTCGAAAGTCATTGAGTGGGTTTGCCTGGTTATACACATACATAATCTTATCAATAAATTTGATATGGCCGCTTGCCATTTCTAGCATCGGAAGCATAAAGGCTTGATCCCACGAAACTGAATAAAATTCACCATCCATCATTAAATCTTCTTTTCTTATTTTCTTGAATAATCCAGCGTAGAACGTACGCATATGAGACGTAAACCAATGTTCTTTTCGATAACTTTTTGCGTCAATAATATAGTCTGGCATCGGGTGACAGATGCCCAAATGTTTTCCAGGAAACGTTTCAAATTGACCATAAGTAAGCAAAACATTGGGATCGACATATGCTTCATTTATCGTTTGTAAAACATCAGTTACGCCTAGCGGCATCCAATCATCGCCATCATAGGTAATTATAATTGCACAGTCCGAGCAAGAGTGAATTGCGCTATAAAGATTATCAAGCGCGCCCTTTCTTTCTTTATTGTTTATAAGCGTAACGCGATGAGATTGGCCCATTTTATACACATAATTTTTTACCAGCTTAAAGGTGTTGTCACTTGAACTATCATCAATATAAATCACATGATAATTACTATATTTTTGAGCAAAGAGCGTGCTGAGATTTTTTTCATACCACTTGCTATTGTTATAAGATGCTATTACCACAACAATATATCGTTCTCCATTGATTATGGGAGCATCTTTTGGTGCTAAACTTGTATCTGGCATAAGTGCGACAATAAGCATGCCGGTACAAATGGCTATAATTGCGATAACTACTCTTACTTTTTTTATCACCTGTTATGTCTCCAACTCAAACATTTTCATATCTTGATTGCTCAATAATTCAACCCTTTTCAACTCTTTAAACTCATGTTCTATCATTTCCTTGACCAGTTCATCCAATGTGATTTTAGGCTGCCAACCAAGAACTTTTTTTGCCTTTGTCGCATCAGCAATCAAAAGATCAACTTCTGCGGGTCTAAAATAAATAGGGTCAACAAAAACTAATTGTGTACCAGTTTTTATATCATATCCTACTTCATTAACACCGGCTCCCTTCCATGCAATAGTAATGCCTACTTCTTGAAATGATTTTTCTACAAAGGTACGAACCGAATGCATTTTTCCCGTACCAATCACAAAATCATCTGGCTTTTCCTGTTGTAGCATAAGCCACATCACCTCAACATAATCACGCGCATGCCCCCAATCGCGCTTGGCATCCAAATTTCCGAGATACAGCTCTGTTTGCAATCCTAAGTGAATACGTACAACTGCTCGCGTAATTTTTTTTGTAACAAACGTTTCCCCCCGCATCGGTGATTCGTGATTAAATAAAATGCCACTGCATGCAAAAAGTCCATAACTTTCACGATAATTTTTGGTAATCCAATGAGCATAGAGCTTAGCTACCCCATAGGGAGACCGAGGATAAAATGGCGTAAGTTCATTTTGAGGAATAGTTTGTACTTTACCAAACATTTCACTCGTAGAAGCTTGATAAAATTTTGTTTTTTTACTGAGTCCTAAAATACGAATTGCTTCCAAAATGCGCAGCGTTCCTAAGGCGTCCACATTTGCCGTGTATTCAGGAAGTTCAAATGAAACTTTTACGTGACTTTGTGCTGAAAGATTGTAAATTTCATCAGGCTGAATTTCCTGAATCAATCGTATGACATTAGAGGTATCAGTCACATCTCCATAGTGCAAAATAAATCGACGACTATCTCGCCCCCTATGACGAGATTCCTCATAGATACCATCAACGCGATCTGTATTGATACTGGAAGAACGACGCTTCATACCATGCACAATATAGTCTTTTTCAATTAAGAACCGTGCAAGATATGCGCCATCCTGCCCCGTTACCCCAACGATAAGAGCTACTTTTCGATCAACGGCTTTCATAATGCCACACATAAGTATAAAAATGATCAGTATCTTGTTTGCTCTAGGCATAACTACTCCTCCTGCTTACTACTCTTCTACTCAAAAAAAACAGCTTGTGCTTCACACCACGCTATCGTTTGCTCTAATCCACTTTGCAAGGAAGTAGAAGCCTGCCATCCCAGACTTGTAAGTTTTTGAACTTCAAGTAGCTTACGCGGAGTGCCATCTGGTTTACTCGGATCAAAAACAATATCTCCTTCATAACCAACTGTATTTTTTATAACGTTTGCTAATTCCGCAATAGTAATATCTTTGCCCGTTCCAATGTTTATAATACCAGTTTCATCATATTCATTCATTAAAAAAACACATGCTTCAGCCAAATCATCTACGTATAAAAATTCTCGATAGGCTTTACCAGTCCCCCATACAGTAACACTAGAAGCCCCTGTTTTTTTTGCCTCTACAAATTTTCGAATCAAAGCTGGAATAACGTGCGATGTTTCAAGATTAAAATTGTCGTTCAGTCCATATAAATTTGTAGGCATTACTGCAATAAATCGAGTGCCATATTGCCGATTGTATGCTTCGCATAGTTTTAGTCCAGCGATTTTTGCAATCGCATACGACTCATTCGTCTTTTCCAACTCACTCGTTAATAAATACTCTTCTTTCATTGGCTGGGGGCATTCTCGAGGATAAATACAGGAAGATCCCAAAAACAAAAGTTTCTTTACGCCCGTTTTGTATGATGCATCTATCACGTTCAACTCAACCGCAAGATTATCGTAAAGAAACGACGCTGGATAAGTAGAGTTGGCTAAAATGCCCCCTACCTTTGCTGCTGCAAGAAATACATATTCCGGACGCTCTTTCTCAAAAAACCGATAGACATTCGATTGATTACGCAGATCTAGATCTGAAAAAGATCTCGTGATAAGATTTCTATATCCTTCTTTCTCAAGTTGCCGCATCAACGCACGGCCAACTAAGCCATTATGTCCGGCCACATATATTTTTGATTCCTTTTCCATATTTGCTACTGCCATTACATGAATCAGTGCCAAAAGTATCCATACGCATTTCTTTAATGTCATCTTTTATCTCCTATATTCTATAAATACTCCGTTTGTTTTTTTTGCTTCAGCTGAGCTACTACTAAACGAACTTTTTCTGCATCTGAACGTTTCGTAATTAACAATGCATCTGCCGTTTCGACAACACACAAATCATCTACCCCAACTAAAGCAACTAATTTATCAGGAACATCTATCAAGTTATTATGTGATTCCACCGTAATAATACCCGATTTTTTCAGGCCAAATTGAGCCTTAATTGATAAAAAAACATCCACATTTCCCACATCACACCATGAAAAATCAACAGGCAACACCCACACTCGATTACTTTTTTCAATCACCGCACAATCAACTGAGATTGAGGGAAAATCTTCGTACGCTTTAGTACCATTTTGAAATTGTAGCAGATCTGCAAAAAGATCAGGCGCAACTCGTTTGAATTCATCAATAAAAACGGAAACTTTACTAACAAACATGCCGATATTCCAAAGCATATGTTCTTGCTGAATATAGTTTTGCGCTAAGGGTAAAGAAGGTTTCTCATGAAATCGTGCCACCTTAAAAAAAGGAGCTTGTAGCTTTCCTTCTCCATGTTCAATATAACCATATCCCGTAGCGGGATAGGTAGGCTTTACACCGCACAAAACTATAGCATCGTGTGTTGAAGCAAACGTGATCGCTTGCGAAATATATTGTTGGTATAACTCATAGTCTTTTTCCGGAATGTAAGGATCTGCCGGTACAAATACAGCAATCGCATCGGGATCTTGTTTGTATAATTCTAAACACGCATATAAAAGAGCTGGTCCCGTATTTCTTCCACAAGGCTCTAGGAGTATGTTACCAATTGTAGCTTTCAAGTTGTTATCGATATGCTTTGCATGAGTATCAGACGTAACAACCCATATATTATCTTTGGCAACAACACCCTGCAAGCGACTAATAGATTGTTCAAGCAAATTTTGCGATGATCCCACTGATAAAAATTGTTTGGGATGTTCTTGACGGCTTAATGGCCACAATCGCTCTCCTTCTCCACCAGCTAAAATCAAGCCATATACATTCATGTTTTCGGCTTTCATGATCTGACTACACAAAAATAATAAAAATAGCCACCTCATCACAATTCCTTTTTGCCGCCTCCCTCACAGGCAAGTTTATCGATAAGTAGAGTGATTTCTGCCACCATATGTAATCGCTCACTATCGATAAGAGGCACATACTCATCTTTCTGTAACGCACCAAAGAAATGCGTCATAAAAGCCTCATAACCCTGATCAGGTTTACTAAGCGTTTCGTTAAACCAGGAAGAAAGCCCAAAGCCGTAGAGTTCCATGTAATCTTCCATTAAAATCGCTTTTCCATCATAAAACAATTCCATGCGATCTGCTCCCATATCGGCGTTACCCAAAGTAGTATAGAGCAGTGAACAAACCGAACCATCACTAAAACTTATTTGCGTAGAAACGTTATCGGTAGGAAAAATATCATCCCGCGCAGAATGCATCGCTTCAACAGATATTGAAATCGGATGTGCCTCCGTAAAATAACAAAAAAGGTCGATAATTTGGCATGTATCCCCAATAATCCTGCCGGCTCCCATACCACTTTGTGTGCGTAATTCAGAATAAGCAAATTCACGATTGATACGATAATGAGCTATTAATGGCGTTTTTCTTTGCCTCACCATCTTTTTAATTTTTTGAGCAAAGGGAGAAAACGAAAGGCCATAGTTAACCGAAAATGGAACATTTTTATGTTTTTGCAAAAAAGAGCACATTCTTTGAAGTTGTGAAAAATCCGTAACCATCGGTTTTTCAAGCAAAACGGCTTTTCCCTCCTTTAACGCCCTTAAAGCGTGATCTGCATGAAACGTATGACTGGAGGCAATCACAATAACGTCAATCAAATCAGCGCTAAAAAGCTCTTCATGCTTGGCAAATGTTTTTTTAATGTCATACTTCTTTGCCATGTATTGTGATTTACTAATATCCACATCTACTATTCCATCAACGCGCACATTTTTTAATTTTGCAATATGCGGTAACACTATTTTTTGTGCAAACTCTCCAGCCCCAATAATACCTACACGTAATATATCAGAAATGGCTGGAACGAATGTTGCCCCGGACGATGTACCAACCGCCGTATCATTAACGTGAGAATGGGCCGGCCGGATTGCTTCAGGTGCAGCACTTTGTTCATGTGAAAGCACAAGCCCTATAGCGCTCTTTTCTTGTATACGCTTAGCACCCTCATGGATATTTTGTATCGTTACTTGCTCTTCAATAAAGGGACCAACATCAAGACTTCCATTCTCTATTAGTTCAAGGCATGCAAGCATATTACGATTATCTGTCCATCTCATATCCGCAAAAGATGTTTCAGAGACAATAGGATTTCCTGAAATGTCATGAGAGAGCAGAATATCAATATCTTTCTGCCATGCCTGCTGATCTAGTTGCGCCCTTCCACTCTGCAAAAGAACAACCTTCCCCTTCTCCCGAGTAACTTGAGCCGCATAAGAAAAGTGTGTTTCAGAAGAAGCCATTAAAAAAGAAACATCAATTCCATGACGTTCTGTAAGTAAATCAAGCTCCCGCACAATAGCGTCTTGATCCAAATTATACACGGCATTGGCGCCTAATTTTTTTGCAAGGTCAAGGCGTAATTGTTCAGTATCAATCCCAATAACCGTGCATCCAGCTAATTTTGCAAGTTGCACAACAAGAAGACCAACCACATCCAAGCCAAAGATGCATACCCGTTCGCCAATCTGAACCTGAGCGCGCCGTAATGCTTGAAGAGCACACGCTGCTAAGGTAGTAAGACTGGCAGCTTTTATCTTTTTTTTGTTAGTAACTTTTACAGCACACTGTTCGGGAACACAAATCAAATCAGTATGAGGAGAATAACCAGGATCAATACATGCGACATAATCACCTGGCGCAAACTTTCTTACTTTTTTTCCCACTGAAACCACATGTCCTGAGCAAGAATATCCCAATGCAGTGTGAGGTTTTGTAGCATTGCTGCTCTTTGATAAAACGGCATGTGAAGCAACCGTCTCAAGCACGCGCTTAACTTTATGGGGAACATTACCTAAAAACCCTTCATGTGCATCAAAATTAGTAAGATCTGTCGAGCTCAAAATATATGCAAAATGAACCGATACAAGCACTGAATAATCATGGAGCAATGGTTGCGCAACCTCCTTTATAACCAGATTCCCCTTATCAAGAAACAACTGCCTCATAAGCTTCCCTTTTTACTTTAAGCCGCTTTGATATCGTCACGCTGTTGATTTGCGATAAAGAAATCCATCATACTACGAGCCGGCCAAAAAATCTTTTCTTCATTAGTCGCAGTATTGGACTCATATAAAACTCCACAGAAATCCAATACTTTTTTTGAAGATAGAAGCTTAGGATCAATTAATTTGAATCTATCATGAGCAACAAGAAAAACTATAATATCAGCCTTTGAAAGACCATCTACAAGGTTCTTCACCGAATTTTCAAAAAATTCAGAAAGAAGTATAGGGTCCACATGAGGATCTGTTATAATGGTTTGAATATTGAAATCTTGTGCAATAGTTTGCGCAATTTTCAATGCCGGAGATTCGCGCACATCCTCAACATTCGGTTTGTAGCTCACCCCTAGAAGCTGTACCTTGCATTGGCCTCTATTATTTTTTTGCCATTCTTTTACCGCCTGCTTAATTCGCGCAACTACCTCTTTCGGCTTCTCATCATTTACTATCCGTGCTGTCTTTAATAACTCGGTTTGTTTCGGGAAGGACTCAACAAGAAACCAAGGATCTACCGCAATGCAATGCCCCCCAACGCCACAAGTTGGGCGTAAAATATTCACACGTGGATGCTTGTTTGCAAGAGAAATGACCTCATACGGATTAAGCCCAATCGATGTTGCCATCGAACCAACTTGATGTGCAAACGCAAGCTGAACGTCGCGAGAACTGTTTTCTATGAGCTTCACCATTTCAGCAGACTCTGCACTCGTCAGATATAATCGACCGTTCACAAAGCGTTTATAAAAATTTTGTGCAGGCACTATTGATGCTTGGTCGATACCTCCGATAATACGATCATTGGCAACAAGCTCATAAAATATATTCCCCGGCAATACACGCTCTGGGCAGTGGGCCACAAAAATATCTTTGCCAATTTCAAAGCCCGTTTTTTCAGCGATATATTTCCCTATTTTCTGTGTAGACCCAACTGGTATGGTTGATTCAATAATAACGGAGTTACCTTTTTTCAATACCGTACAAATGGCATCAACCGCGCTATACACAAAATGCATATCAGCTTTTTTATCGTCAGTGATCGGCGTCGGCACTGCAACAACAAAGTAATCGGCATCTTCAATCTGTGTGGTTGCTTTAAAATAATGCGCCCCTAACACATATTGCAGTTTTTCGTATGCTTCTGGTTCATGAATTATGGGATCTCCCTTATTAATTTTTTGAACCCGTTCTGCATTAATATCATAGCCAATCACCTCATAGCCACTTTCTGCAGCAACAATTGCCGTGGGCAATCCAATATACCCAAGCCCCACGATACATACTTTCTTCACACTCGTATCCTTTGTTTTCAATTCAATATCGTCTTGCTGTGGAATAGTAATTTCGGGGGAACCCTGTAGCAATTGCTCATACTTCGTTTGGATAAAAGCAACAATCTTTTCAGAAGCGTGGCCGTCGCCATACACATGCGCGACTTCACCATGCAAACTTTTTTGATAGGAAGAAATCCATTCCAATCCTTCCAATATTGCTTGTGAATTTCGCCCCACCACCCGGGCAAGCCCTACCAAAACACCTTCCATTCGTTCAGTTTTTTCACGCAGCACGAGCACTGGTTTTCCTAAGCTCACCGCTTCTTCTTGAATACCTCCTGAATCGGTTACAATATATGTTGCCTTATCAAGAAGATATACAAGATCCTTATAGCTTATCGGCTCACAAATATATAAATTAGGAATGGAAAAAAGCCCCGCATTTCTAACCGCGTCAATCACAGAAGGATTGGGATGAAAAGGATAAAACCATACCGTTTCCGGGTGATCTGAAATCCATGTTTTAATAGTATGTAGCATTTGATCAATGGGCCCATTGAATGATTCACGGCGATGAACCGTCAGCAAACCAATTTCTTTACCATCCAACTGTGCTTGAGTAACTTTTTCTTTTATATCAGGACGAATTTCAAGTTCTTTTGTTTGAATCTTATCCCTAATATTATGAAGCGCATCAACAATCGTATTACCAGTGCAAAAAATTTTTTCTCTACACACACCATGTACAAGTAGATTCGCCACGGCCGCCGGCGTAGGCGCAAAATGATAAGCAGCTATCATGCTAATTACACGCCGATTCATCTCTTCTGGAAAAGGGAGAGTAACATCATCGGTACGCAAGCCTGCCTCTACATGCGCAACCGGAATACCTAAATAAAAAGCTGCTAACGACGCTGCCATGGAAGAAGTAGTGTCCCCTTGCACAACGACAAGTGAAGGATGCACCGATAAAAAAACTTCTTTTGTTTTTTGAAGAACCGCCTGGGTAAGATAAAAAAGATCCTGTCCTTGCCGCATAATATTTAACGTAATATCGGGCACGATATTAAAAAGTTCAAATACTTCGGCAAGTAGCTGGGTATGTTGCATTGTGGAACAAATAAGAGTAGGTATGCCAGCCCGTTTCAATGCATGATACACGGGTGCCATTTTAATACCTTCAGGACGTGTCCCAACAATAAGCAACACGGAAGATTCATTGAGCTCGGGCATTTCGCTCTTTCTACTCATATTGTTTTTGAACTTTACAAAGGGATCACTTTAGCATATTACCTAGTATTGGCAAGAAAAAATCTGCCTCTCAAAACAGGAACATAATGACTGCGACCCTTACGTTTAAACAAGGCAGCACTCTTTACATTTCAGCATTCTTCGTACGTGCAATAGTAATGCTTTTTCTCATACAACCTTATGGGTTTTATAAACAAGCTGATAGCACCGATTATCATAACTGTGCAATAAGCGTAGCTTCAGGAAATGGCATGCACCGCATTGATACTCATGAACCAATATTTTGGCGAACTCCTGGTTATCCCCCTTATCTTGCATTCTTTTATAATCTTTGTGGCTTTAAAAGTTGGCGTTTTGAAGATAATAAATCTGCACAAGAACTTTCATTATGGGTGCAAATAGCACTCTCTTGCACAATCCCCATTATTCTTTTTTATCTTGCCTCTATTCTTACACAGACAAATGCCATTGCATTATTACTTGCCTGGATTGCAGTACTTCATCCCGGTATAGTACTCGCAAGCACCTACCTGCTTACCGAAGGACTTGCTCTTATTTTCTTTTATCTTTTTTTAGTTTTTTTCTTTCACTCTCTCTTATCTGATCAAAAAAAACTGTCCCTGTTTGTAATAGCCACCGCAGCAATTTCGTTAAGCGTCTATACATGGATGCGCCCGATGGGAGAATTTATTGGCATATTATCCGCACTCTTATTATGCTACGCCTCTTTCGGTACATGGAAACAAAAGATTGCGCGTGGCGCCTTGTTTGCAGTGCTCTTTTTTGGCTCTCTTTTTCCCTGGTACCTACGCAACTATCAGCTTACTGGCGAATGGTTTTTCTGTCCTACTATTGGCACCTACCTTAACTGCTTTTCTGTACCAAAAATATTACGGCGCACCTTAGATAAACCAATAGAAGAGTGTTTAAAAATTTCACAAATAGAGGCAAGTCGTGCAGTATATCAAAAAAAATTACGCCTACGGGGCACCGGAAAACATGTCTCAAATAATGTATGCAAAGAAGTATCCTATCCCGTTGTTATGAGTCATCCCTGGTATTTCATGTACGATTGGATTGCAGAAGTAATTAAAACAACGTTTGACCTTCATACCTACCAACTTATCCCTATGATCGATGGAAGCTATTGGTATGATCCGATTGAGGAATATCTACCTGAAAAAATAAGCGCCTGTCTATGGGCACACGTTATGCCCTGGTATGGACGAGCACTCTGTTGGATTGAATTTCTTTGCTCGCTGTTTATATGGATTGGGTTGTTTGGTGGATTGTGGCTTTTTGTCATTCGAGCAATCATCAATAAAAAAGCAGTCCTCCCATTTACTCAATCACTCATGAAACCATGGCTTGTCAGTATTGCAATGATTGGCATTATTGTTGGCATGACCGGCGGGTTTGGGTATGCACGGTTGCGCCTACCAGCTGAACCTCTTATGCTCATTCTATCACTTACCTTTTGGTATTGGATATACCTTCGATCACATAAGGATACAAAATAATGGACCGAATATATGCCCCCTGGCGGAGTGCCTACACTTCCAAAACTGCTCGCGGTAAGAAACCAAATGCAACTAAAGATGAATGCATATTTTGCAACATAATTTCAGAAAAAAAAGATCCAAAAAACTTTATTCTCAAAAGATTCAAGCACAACCTGGTCATGCTCAATCGCTTTCCCTACAATACAGGGCATCTTTTAGTAATGCCACTTTCTCACACCGCTGATCTGGCAAAACTTTCAAAAGCTGCCCGCGCAGAACTCATGGAAATTCTTTCGCAGAGTAGCGCACTCTTGAAAAAATCGTTACAAGCTGAAGGCATAAATATTGGACTCAATCAAGGAAAAGCTGCGGGAGCGGGCATCCCTTCGCATCTTCATTTTCATGTGCTCCCTCGCTGGTTAGGAGATACCAACTTCCTGCCAACGCTTGCAGATACCAAACAAATTTCATTTGATCTCGGAAAAATATACAAACAATTGAAAAAGGCATATACCAAAAAGATATAATCTGAATATTAAAAAACAGATAGGGAAAATATGCTTTATCTTTTGTACGGTTTATTCATTGGTTTTTTAATTGGCATAACAATCGGCTCTGTTGGCATTTTATGCTTACGACGCAGCCTGACTAATGGTGTTTGGGCAGGTCTTGCGGTGGGGATCGGTGCCTCTCTGTCGCATCTGGTTTTTAGTGCCATAGCAGTATTTGGATTGCATTTTGTGCAAACATTTTTTGATGCCTATGGGGCATATATTCGTTTGGGAGGAAGTTTATTTATTTTATATGTCGCTATACACATTGCACGCAATCCTATTACATTTAATGATACTACTACGAAACTGGTAAGCAACGGAACAGCATTCTTTTCTGCCTTATTCATAAATTTTTCAAATCCGATCAGCATTGCTTCATACGCCGCATTCATGAGTATTCTCAATCTCAAAATTAATTCTTTAATGCAGGCTACTTGGTTTTTGAGTGGCGTCTTTATCGGTAATCTCGTCTGGTGGATTTTACTTTCAACTACAAGCAGTTATATCAAACCTTTTTTAACCAAAAAACATTTACGATACATCAATATAGGGGCTGCTTGTTTACTGATCGGGACTGCTTTCATTGGAATCAGTACTTCACTTATGAGTTTAATCGGATAATCGGATAACTTGCTGGAGATATAAAATAATCCTACACTAACAAAGAAACCACCAAAGGATTACATATGTCTCAGCATCACAAATTATCCTTGCAATCAGCTATTTTTATAAATATCAATATCATGCTTGGTTCTGGCATTTTTATCAACAGTACTATTCTTGCAAAAGAAGCAGGATTACTTGGAGCAGCCTGCTACCTTTTAGTTGGATTATTGATGTTGCCGCTTATTATATCTATAAGCAAGTTGTTAAGCATTTACCCTTCGGGTGGTTTTTATACGTTTGGCAGCAAGGAAATTCATCCATATGCCGGCTTTGTAAGTTCATGGAGTTATATTACCGGAAAGCTCGCATCAGCAGTTATTATGACGCAAATAGCGATTCTTTTAATTCAGCAAGTCATTCCACTACTTGCCGTTATTCCAGCCATACTTTTAAACGGCGTAGTTATTTCAATTTTTCTTGGGCTTAACATGCTTGATATCAAAACCAATAGCACTATTCAAACTTGGTTTTTTGGATTAAAAAGTATTCCTATTTTGTTTGGTATTTTGGCAGGGCTCTATCTATTTTCTCCTACGCATATTGATTTTCATGACATTGATTTGAGCGGCATTCCCGTTGCCTTACCACTCGTACTCTTTGCGCTTGTTGGTTTTGAGGCAGCCTGCTCTTTAAGTAGCCATATTGAAAATGCTAAAAAAAATGCGCCTCGCGCTATTCTGTATTCCTACGGATTTGTAATTACTGCTACCACGCTGTTTCAATTCATGATTTATGGAGGATTAGGGTCGCTCCTTGCACAGCTTCCCGATTATCGATACCTCTTTCCTGCATTGATTGGTAACATACTCCCGCATGCAAATGCACTAGGCAATAGTATGGTAAATCTTATCCATTTAGCTATCGCCTGTTCTGCTTTAGGCGGATCGTACGGTATTATTTTTAGTAACAACTGGAATATCTATACACTTGCGCAGCACAATCACCTTGTCGCTTCTAAAAAGCTCATTCAACTCAATACACATAACATTCCCTATCTGAGTGTATTAGCGGAAGGAATAATTTATCTTCTCTTTTTGGGCATTTCTCATGGCAGTCAATTGCCTTTGCAGCAAATTGGTGCACTTGGTCCAACAATTTCCTATGGCATCAGCGCACTTTCATTATGGTATGCCGTACAGCGAAATGCTCTCAATCTTTCGCAAGTAATTCCGCTTTTGGGAATTGGTAGTTGTATCATTTTATTTGGCGCAAGTATCTATAGTCTCATCACGTTAGGCATGAACTCTTTAATCACATTTGGGG
>SDBS01004749.1_pt1 | contig 13319 bp, 12 predicted proteins | sample 2277091 | NCBI WGS metagenome assembly SDBS01 (sample SAMN10404972, study PRJNA504765) | marine sediment metagenome | isolation source: marine sediment core GS10_PC15, 163 cmbsf | place: Arctic Ocean: Southern Knipovich Ridge | collected 2010 | reverse complement strand
CGACTTATCGATAATTTCGTATACTTCCATGTCGGGGTTGTAACTAATGGTAATAACTTCAGACGCGGCCTTTATTAAGTTTCGCAGCAGCGATTTCTTCATTATTATCCTGGCATAATACTCGTTGTTTGCGTAGGTGGGCACCTCATCAAGAAGCGACGATATATTTACCACTCCCCCCGCCTTGTCAAGGTCTTCGCCAAACTTGAGGGAATCGGTCAGGGTGACTATGTCTACAGGCGTTGCGCTGTTATAAAGCTGCAATATCGCGCTATAAATGATCCTGTGCTGGCTGGAATAAAAATCATCTTCCGTCAGCACCTCAATTGCGGCTTCGATAGCCTCCTTATCGAGGAGCATGCTTCCAAGACATGCCTTTTCCGCTTCGAGGTTCTGGGGCGGACGTTTATCGGTAAGTGATGTGACGGTCGTGCTCTGATAATCCTCACTCATTTTTTGATGCTCCAGCTGAAGATCTGTCGATTAATTCTCAAACTTACCAGGTCAGGCAGTAATTCAAATAAGGGTGAAATCACTCCTTTACAACCCACACCTTGAGTTCAGCATGTATATCTTCATATATTTTTACAGCGACTTTATACACTCCGATAGCCTTAATGGGCTCGCTCAATAAAATGTTCTTTTTCTCGATGGTGTATCCCTGCGCTTCAAGGGCTTTCACGATATCGGTCTCATGAATAGCACCGAAAAGTTTGTCATTATCCTGCGCTGCAGCGGGAATATTTACAGAGATCGCGGACAGCTCTTCAGCAAACGCCTCTGCTTCGTCTCTTTTTTTGACTTTTTTTGCCACAATTTTCTTTCTCTGGTCTTTCATCCTGTTGCGGTTAAAAGCGGTATCGTCAACTACAAAACCTTTTGGAAAAAGGTAGTTCCTGGCATAACCGGGAGCTACATCTTTTATGTCTCCTTCCTCACCAAGTTCCGGCACATCTTTCACAAGGATAACCTTCATCCAACTCTCCTCTTCTCTATATTTTTAAGATTTTCATGAATTTTCAGCCATATGTCAACAACCCCCATACCTGTTACGATCACTACAAAAAAGATGAAAAAGTAAAAGAACAGGAACAACAACACAACATACTGAAGGAACTGCGGTACCTTCATCCTGTCCGCGGCCAGCTTGGTTATTGACAGTCCTTTTAGAAAAAATAAAAAAGAAACTATAACTGCTGAATTCCAGCTGACAATACCCAGCAGGTCGCTGTTGACGTAAAAGTTAAGATAAACAAGCCCCCAGGTGCCGATCAAACCCCAGACCCAGTCATCAGATAATGTGTAGTTTTTAATGGTGAATGTAAGAGCGGCCTTTTTCAGTTTACTTTTAAAGTACAGCTTTACAAAGAGTATACTGAGAAAAATGAAAACAATCTGTTTTATGATTATTCCGCCTTTTGGGGCGATCCCGAATATAATGCCTTTTTTATAGATCTGGGCTGCGGATTCCAGTTTTTTTTCGAGTAAATTGTAATCAAACCCCTGCTGCATCAAAACACTGTGGTAATTATCAAACTGTTCCATTGACAGGCTGATATATCTGTTCAATTTGTTGTCAACAAACAGTGAATAATCGGATGTAAATGTCTTGAACCCGCCAATCAAACCCGAGAGACTGAGCATCAGAACGAACATCCCCATATATAAACACATCCCGGAAAACATGACATAGTTGAGCCTGTAGTTCCTGAACACAAGATGTCCTATGAATATCCCCATGACCCCGAAAATAAAATAGTAATCCAGAAACCTCGCGCCTGATACCCCAAATTGTCTCCCGATAAATTCTAATGTAAAATGAATCGGTGAAAATAAAAGCAGGGTGTTGTCCAGAGGCAAACGGCCGATATCGTTGATCATCAGGTACAAAATCAGGACTGACGCTGCCGTAATGTAAACGGTGGTTTCCTTCCACCCTCTCTTTATCGTCACGATTACTACCGGGAAAAAGGCGAACTGGGTAAAGATAACCGATATGTATAGGAACATCGAAAAAAGGATGAGTATTACACTTTCGACGATTTCCCTCCATTCCAGATGTATTTCGGGAACAGAAATCCTGTCCCGGAAGTATGTGATTTTCATCCTCGGAGAAAAGCCTTCTTTTTTGACCATTTTTACAAAAGTTCTTATCCCTTCTTTGACCCTTAAAAACACCTTCTCTTAACCGGAAAAGCTTTTTTGAATAAAAATTATAATGTAAAAACCAGGAATATCGGAAAAAAAAGTAATAAATTTCGCTTCATTTTGAGACAAAAGGCAAAAGAGCGATCATCCTCGCCCTCATTATTGCCCTTGAAATTACCCTTTGATGTTTCGCACAGGTCCCGGTAATTCTCCTTGGAAGCATCTTGCCCCTATCGGTGACAAATTTTCTCAGCATATTGATATCTTTATAATCAACAGTTTTGAGCTTTTGCACACATAATTTGCAGACCTTTTTTCTAAAATAAGTCCTTCCCTGTCGATAATTCCCCCCCGGTCCGCCCTGAGTTCTTGGCCTGTTCTGGTTATACCCCGTTCTATTGTAAACCGTTTTCTGTTCTTTTCTTTCAGCGGGCTTCCCCGGTTTTTCTTCAACTTTTACATCTTCGACAATTTCACCTGCTTCCTCAGTTTTAACATCTTCTTCCATTTGATCGTACCCCTTATTATTTATTAAGAAAATAATTAGTTCTTGGTGTTACCTCCGGGCTTGCCGACTTAGTCGTGAACGAAGTTGTCACCAGGAACTATTTACAATCCACGGACGCGCGGAACAGCTTAAAACGGTATTTCATCATCATCGAGCTCTGATAAATACGGGTCTTTTTTAGATACATCCCCTGCTTCCCCTCTGTTTTTATTCTCAACCACCGGGGATGATTCACCGGTAAAAGAACCTCCCGCGTCACCCATACCCGCCCCCTGATCAGGAGCCTGAAACCTGTCCGGCCCCTGTTTTGACTGGCCCAAAAATTGCACTGTATTCGCAACGATCTCTACGTTACTTCTCTTTGTGCCGTCGGTTGCTGTCCATCTACTTTGCTGAAGCCTTCCATCGATCCCAACCTGCTTCCCCTTGTTCAAGTATTCTTTACAAATTTCAGCAGTTTTATTCCAGGCGACAATGTTAAAAAAACTTGTAGACTCTTCCTGATTTTCCCCCTTTGAACCGGAAGATCTGTTGACAGCAATCGAAAACTTGCAGACTGCCGCACCCGACTGTGTGTATGTAAGCTCAGGATCTCTTGTAAGCCTTCCAATTAACACAACATGGTTTATGTCCCAGCTCATACTTGACCCCTTTTTGTAATACTTAATAAGATTATTTCAATTGCTCCGATTATACAATCCTTTTACCGCGCCGGGTGTCCAGTGATAAGTCACCGGAAATCCGGCAGAAAAGAATCGCAAAATAAGTTGTTTTATGAAAACGAGAGCTTTATTTACGGACCTTCATAAATCGGATCACAAGGGGGTTGAGTTTTAAATCCTTCTCAAACTCCTGCAGCTTGGGGAGATCTTCGGTTTCGATCACAGTCAGGTAATAAAAACCATCGGTCTTTTTATCTATTTCATACGCGAGCCGTCTTTTCCCCATCTCTTCTTCTTTGATCAGGCGCACACCGATTTTTTCATAGGCTGATTTGAGTTCTTCGATAGTTTTTACCCAGTTCTCTTCCTGCGGGTCAAGGATATAAAGATATTCGTATTGTCGCAATACAACCCTCCTCTGGTCTATCAGTCCACCTGATATTTTCAAATAGTGGACAGAAAGGTCTTCCAAAAGGTAATGTAAATATAAACCCACCCCGGGTCAAGCTATATATTTGGTGAACTAATTAGCCTGGGCTCTTTTCAATTCTTCTTGATCAGGGCCACAACCTCGGAATGCTTTGTCCTCGGGAACATGTCGATGAGTGATATCTTTTTTAAAAAATAGCCGTATTTTGAGAAAATTAACATATCCCTCGCAAAAGTCGCGGTATCACACGATGCATACACGATCACCGCTGGTTCCAGTGACGTTATTTTGTTTATAAGTTTTTCGGTGAGACCGGATCTCGGAGGATCGACAATGATCTTATCGGCAGAGTTTATTAAATCGACCGCTCTGTCAGAATTGGCCCTTAAAAATGATACATTCGGGATATTGTTCCATTTGGCGTTATGCCTGGCACTATTTACCGGGTTCCTGTTGAGCTCTATACCGGTCACAAATTTTACCTTTTTTGCAATACTCAACGAGATCAGACCGGACCCGCAGAACAAGTCAGCGACAATGTCATTGTTTTGAGGATCCAGGTAAGATTCTATTGTATTTACCCATTTTCCCGTTACATAAGTATTGACCTGAAAGAAGTCGTCTATTTTCAATCTGAATTTCAACCCGCCTGCATATTGATAACAGTGTGTATCATCTTTTAAACCCGGGATACCTTTCTGAAAAATAATGTTCCGGGCATTGGATCTGACACGAAATCCTCCCCTGCTGAAAATAATATCGGGACTTATTTTATCTATAAAATTATTTATTGCTGACGAAAGCAGCCGGCAGCCCCCGGGAGGCAAGGGAACGACTTCATGTGATTTCTTATAAAAAAAGCCTATATCACCTTTTCCCCCTACTTTAAACTGAGCATGGTTTCTGTACCCGTACATCTCTGATTTAATTACCCTGTCTATATCCATGTTCATTATTTTTGCGATCCTCGAAAGGTCTTCCATCAGAACATCTACTTTCATTTCAAGCTCATATAGATAGTCCATGTGATCAAAATCACACCCGCCGCACATCCCGAAAACAGGACAGCGGGGATCCCTTCGATAACAGGATGGTGTAATTATTTTTTTTATCCAACCAAAAGACAGTTTCTCGCTTTCGGAACATTCGACATCCAGCACATCACCGGGGACTGAAAGAGGTACAAGGCATACACCGTATTCGGTTCTCGCCAACCCGTAGCCGCCGTGTACTATTTTTTCTATTTTAACTTTCATTTGATTTAAAATAATAATAAATGTATTATTCTTTTGCAAAAAACGCCAGGAAAAACAATATTATGGGCTCACACTCAAAAAACAAAGTCATGGTATTTGATGTTGACGGTGTTATATATAAAAATATCTTTCTGATAAAACTTATCCGGGCAAGAGGGCTAAAGAATTTTTTAAAAATACTTGTCCTGGGAATAAAATACTACACGAACAGGATCACCCTGAACACTCTTCTTATCGAGGGCTACAAACTCGCTGAAAATTTCAGCGTTAACGAGATGCAGAATATCGCAAAAAAAATGAAAAGGGTCAAAAAAATAAAGGAAACTGTACACATACTCCGCGGTGAAGGCTTTTACGTTGCACTTATAAGCGCGGGGATACCTAATTTTATTCTTGAAACTCTTGCCGATGAAATAGGGGCAGACAGTTACACAGGGCTGGATCTCGACATTGAAAATGCATCTGTCAAAACCCGCGATATACAGATAGTCTCAAAGGTCAGGATTGTGGAAGATCTGTTGACAAAATTAAATTTGACCTGGAACGATACGATTTCAATCGGTGACGATCCAAACAATGTTGAACTCTTGAAAATGAGCCAAACCGGGATAGGTTTCAACCCGTCCGAGATCGTAAGGGAAAATTCAGACATAGTCATAGAAAGTAATGATTTATCCGAAATACTTTCTTTTATAATCCCCCCCGAACATTTACCCTCAAAACTGAAAAAAGGAAGATATTTCTGGAAACGTGAACTATTCAGGAAGGGCGTGCACACAATGGGCTGTGTGTTTCCCTTTATTGCCGTGACAAACCGAATGCTGGCAACATATATTTTGACAGGGGCAATAGCAATTTACGTTCTCTCAGAGCTTTTCAGGTACAGGGGATTGTACCTCCCTCTTTTCTCTATTATCACAAAAAAAGCCCGGAGATACACTGAAAAAGAGGGAATTATTATAGGACCGATCCTGCTGGCTCTTGGTATTTTAATATCATTCCGGTTCTTTGATTTCGACGTCTACCTTCCCGCGATCCTTATAGTTTCCATATCTGATTCCCTCTCATCGCTACTGGGTCTAAGATTCGGCAAAACCCGTATATTTAAACTCAAAACCCGCACGGTTGTAGGGTCCGGGGCATTTTTTATTTCATCGCTGGTTATCTTACTGTTAACGGTCCCTGTACAAATAGCTCTGCCGGCAGCTGTCATTGCGACTCTTCTTGAGCTCATTCCGATGTACAATCTCGACAACCTTGTGATAACACCCGTGGTTGCACTGTTTCTGCACTTCGCAGCGGCATTTTTAATATAGAATCCAAATAAGCGGATTTAGTAAAAATCGAGTAGCTTTTAATAAAAGCTACTCCAGGTAGTCTTCCTTTGTTTCAGGAAAGTTGGATACAAAATATCCGGAAGTAAAATAGGCTGTTTCACCGTTATCCGGCGTAAGCCAGATTTTATTTGTTTCCTCATCCCTTTCGGTCATTGTAACCGTTACAGGAGATTTTTCATCATCAAAAAATAATATCGCGGTGTAAAAAATGTTTTCAATACCGGTCTCATCATATTCGCTGCTTCCTCTCTTGACCGGGTCCACCTGCTCATATTCTGCTTCAGCGATTCCCCTGACTATGTTGTCGATCCTGTAATCGCGCTCAAGTTTTTCTTCCATACCCTCAAATTTCCAGCTTTTACCCTCTCTCACAAGATGAAAGCTCTTATCTTCTTTCTCAAGGGTTATTTCTGTTACTTCATCTGCCGTAAAATCAAATATCCGCCTGTCCTTGAGCTCGAACTTGGTTTTCAGTAGACGGGACACGAGGTCTGCCTGAACCTGAAAAATCATGTCGTCAGATGTCCGGGTCGCGTAGAAAAACCGAGCTTCCCCCTCCTCGATCATATCTCCAACCACAAACATAAAATTGGAATCATCTTCTAATTTAAAATTCACCATCACGCGGGGCGCGTTAAGACCGTATCTAATAAAATCTTCTCCTTTTTCCTCTTCAACCGAAACAAAACTGCCCCAGCTCAGAGATCCCGCGTACATTTCAACACGGGCTTTTGAAGCTTTTATCCCCTCCGGTTGAAAGTACCATTCGTCGTTCTCCTTTTCCAGCATAAAGGCTTCAATCATCGACACAAGCGACACGCTGACAACATCCGCGGGGTCAAACCCGGCTATCCTTTTGTCCCGCATATCAAAAAGGCTTCTGTTAAGTGTGCCAAGCAAATCAACCGGGATAGAAAATATCTTATCTTTGCCTAAAACCCTGGCAAAGATCTTTTTACCGTCCAGGCTCTTTACCCCGAACGCTATCCCGTGTTCGGTCTCATCACCCTCATAAAAAAAAGTTATTAAAAACCCGGGGTCTCCAAGACCGTACTCCTCCATTTTGTCAAGATTTTCATATATGACATCTTCCCTCCTGCTGTCTTTTATGCTCCTGATGACCGAGCCGATCGAGTATTTGTCTCCCCCTGTCTCAACAGGAGATAGAATGTTCCACTCGTGCGGCTCCTCTATTTCTTCCCCGCCTCCGGTTTCTTCAAGATCGTCAACCTCTTTTTCAATCCTCTCGAGAATGATAGGCTCACCGCCCTTCGGGGCCAGAGAAAGTTTGACTATCGGAATGTCGGACTGCTCAACGAGCATGGCTTCCTTTTTTTCCACTTCCGCTTTTTCTTTTTTCTTTTTGATCTCAAAGAACCAGTACGCCCCCCCTGCGATCACCAGAACAGCGCCGAGGATCACTGCTTTCCTGAAAAATTTCATGATTTCACTCTCCTCTGTATGTTAATGTAAAGCCCGGCAAAAATCACAAAGAGTGGAATTATGATCATAGAGATAAAGAATGCGATCCTCCCCTGTTTCGCAGTCATTGTGAGGTAGACAGAATCCTGCTGCTTCGGTCTGATGGTAATGAGATCGCCGCGGTCGGACATGTAATTCACAGTGTTAAGGAAGAGATCTTTGTTGCCCTGTGTCTGATACATGGCATTGGTAATAAAATCCGAATCTCCTGCCACAAAAATAAATGCCTCTTCCAACGGTTTTTCCTCCCCATCCTCTTCTGTTTGGGTTTCTTCGGCGACCTCCTCACCCGCATCCGGCTGCCGGCCCAGAGTTATCCTCGAGTAAGCCATTATTCCCACAGGGCCTTTCTCATCTATTCCCTCATTGAACTGGGCCCCTTCGCCTGAAAACAGGCTCTCTAAATCCTTTTCCGCCCAGCTCGCCTCGCCTGTGCTCGCTACTATCCTCGAGAAAATTTGAGTGTCGCCGGTATCTTTTGTGCTCACGCTCCTTGCAAACCGCAGGAAAGTAGCAAGGTCAAAATCCTTTGTTATCGGGTTATAGGTGTAGCTGTTTATTACAGGCATAAAGAAATCCCCCGACAGGACCCGGCTCAACTGATCGATGATCACATCGTTGCCAAGCACAAGACCGTACCGCTCCAAAAACATCGCTATATTGATGAACTGCTCGCCTTTTTCACCGGGGTCGATCAGAAAAATGACCCTTCCGCCTTCCTGCAGATAGTTTTCAACAAGGTCAAGCTCATGGGTCTCGTAATCCATTTTCGGACCTGCAGAAATAAGGACAGCACTGTCCTCCGGCACCTTTTCCTCTCTCAATAAAAGCAGTTCTTCAATATCATAGTTTTCCGCTTTGATTGCAGCTCTGATTTTATCATATCCATCCTTGCTGTAATCATCGATGGAGTGCTCTCCATGCCCTGTAATAAAATACACTTTTTTGATCTCGATCTTGAGGAGCTTTATGAGGGCGTTCGTCAGGCCCTCTTCATTCTTTGATTTCAAATCTTCGGTCCTGTCCTCATAGCTGACCACGACCTCGCCATACTGCTCAATGCCCATATCCTCAACCATACCCGGGTTGAGATCGGGGTCGATTATCTCAAAATCAAAGTCTTTGTAATGATAACGGTATTCGGTAAAAAGCTCGGTAATACCGGACGCGTCCTGCTGTTTTGAATAAAAGGCATATACTTTTACCGGACCTTCGAGCTTTTCGAGGATCTTTACTGTCTGATCGGAAAGTGAGAACCTTTTGGTCATAGTCAGGTCAAACCGCTTTGTGTGGTTCATCACGACCAGGTACAAAATAACAACAAGCCCCAGCACAACGATCGTAATTATGAAGCTGTTTATACCGGCTTTTACTTTTCGCTTTGTGATCTTTCTGGCAACATCATCAAAAAACCTCACAAAAAAGATCGTTCCGATACCGGCGCCGGCTATGATCGTGATCATTGAAAAAGACGCGAACTTGTCAGTTATATAGTAGTTGAACAAACCGGCAAGTATTAAAAGCGGTGAAACTATGTATAGGTATTTTTCGATTTTCTTCGACATATTATCCCCTCCATCTCGTTGAATCGAGTACTCTCACTGTCAAAAAAACAGTCGTAAAAATAAACAGGACATAATAGACAATATCTTTTGTGTCTATTATCCCCCTGGTGAAATTGGAAAGATGGCTTATAATACTCAATTCACCCAGGACCCTGCCTATCTGCCTGCCCGAATTCGGGTCTACCGCCCACCCTAAAAACCAGAAACCCAGTAAAGCCCCGTATGAAACGCTTATCGCCACGATCTGGTTTTCTGTCAGGGCGGATATTAAAATCCCCAGGGACAGGAACGAAAGGGACATCAAAAACAGGCCCAGATAACCTGCAAGCACCGGTCCCCATTCAGCGTGCTTCGCAAACCCGAATGCGATAAAAGGCGACGGTGCAGTAAGCGCAAGCATGCTGAAGATCACGGTAATAGCCGCGAGCCACTTGCCTAAAACTATTTCAAAATCTTTTAAAGGGTAGGTAAACAACAGCTCGATCGTCCCTGTTTTCTTTTCTTCGGCAAACAACCTCATAGAAATCGGGGGGATGACCATCAACAGGATCAAGCTGTTCGAGCTGAACACAGGGGAAAACACACCAAGTATCAGGTCGATCCTCTGCGCGTAATAAGGATTCTGCATCATCTGGTAAGAAAGATTTGAATAATAAGTTAAATTCCTGAAAAACAGAAATCCGAATATTGCCGTAAACACAAACATTACTATATAAGCAATCGGGGTCGTAAAATAAAATCGAAGCTCTTTTTTATAAATTTCAGCGATGTTCCTCATCAGCTATTACCTCCCTCTTCTTCCGTAACCAGTCTGAGAAAAATATCTTCAAGGCTCATGGACCGCGTTTTCATCTCAAGAAGGCCATAGCCGCTTTCTACTATTTTTCTCGCGATCAATGCGCGCAGCTCCTTGTCCTTTTCAACATCAATTATATAAGTAATTCCGGTGCTCTTGACTTTTTCTATCCCTTCCATCTTAGAAAGGCTTTCGACCACCTTATCGGTGGGCCCCTCTACCACCATTTCGATCTGCAGGGATTTTGTCAGACTTTGGCCGATATTTTCGGTACTGTCAACAGCCACGATCTCCCCATCATTGATTATGACCACTTTACTGCAGGTCATCGAGACTTCCGGCAGTATATGCGTTGAAAGCACTACAGTCTTTTCCCCGCCCATGGATTTAATGAGCTCCCGTATCTCATGGATCTGCTTCGGGTCGAGGCCCGAGGTGGGCTCATCCAGGATCAGGACAGGCGGGTCATTTACAAGCGCCTGGGCCAACGCCAGCCGCTGTCTGTAGCCTTTTGAAAGCTCACCGATCCGTCTTCTGGCATACGTACCCAGCGAACAGGTCTCAATCGTTTTTTCGACACTCTTTTTTACATCGGGTTTGGGCACACCCTTTACCGCACTGATGAATTTAAGATAATCATAGACCCTCATATCTTTATACATCGACGGGTTTTCAGGCACATAACCGATCCTTTTTTTCACCTCGAGAGGCTCCGAAACGACACTGTGCCCGTCCACAAAGACATTTCCGCCTGTCGGAGGGAAGAACCCGGTTATAACTCTCATCATGGTTGTCTTTCCGGCACCGTTCGGGCCCAGAAACCCGAGTATTTCTCCTTTTCCAACTTCAAAACTGACATCTTTTACCGCGACATTCTGTCCATACATTTTTGTGACTTTGTCGATTTTGATCAATTTTTAAATACCTCCTGAATCTCTTTTATAAACAGCCGGTAAAGAGAGCAGCTATAGCTTCTTCGAGAATCACGAACCTGAATCAATTGGCTTATCGCTCCCTTTTATTTAAAAAACCTCTACTGAAAAAAAGCAGTAGAGGTTTTAGGCATGTCTTAAGTCGTGTAAAGCTGCATCGGACAATCCCTTTTACTCTAACCGGAACCAAATTATATCCTTTATAATATATGTACATTCTCATAATACAGGCAATATGTTTTCACTATTCTCATGCAGGGAGGTAATACGGGTTTGCCTGTGTTTACCTGTTATTCCGGGGTTGTCACCATTTCACCCTTAATTAATCACAAAATCGTTAAAATCAAAATAGTTGAAATTCAAAATAGTTGAAATTCAAAATAATCCCTTGACGAACAGTTTAATAGTTTTATTATGTGTAATAATATGTTTAGAAAAAAATATCTGAAATTAATCTTAATACTTCCATGTTTCCTGGTGCTGATCCAGACAGCCGGAGCTGATTATAAGAAAGAGCGTGAAAAACTTGTACAGGAACATATAGTTAAAGACGGGATAAAAGACCCCGAAGTGATAAAGAGCATGCTCACTGTCCCGAGGGAGGAGTTTGTTCCCGACAATCTGAAAAAGATGGCCTATCTGGACAAGCCTCTTCCAATAGGATACGGGCAGACGATCTCTCAGCCTTACATTGTCGCATTGATGACCGAGCTTCTCAGATTGGACAAGAATGATAAGGTTCTCGAAATAGGGACCGGTTCAGGCTATCAGGCAGCCGTTCTTGGAACTATCGTTGATAATGTATACACTGTTGAGATCATAAAGCCCCTGGGGATAAAGGCGAAAAAACTGTTTAAAAGACTCGGGTATTCAAACATCAGCGCAAAGATAGACGACGGGTACTTTGGATGGGAAGAACATGCTCCCTATGACGCGATCATTGTCACAGCTGCAGCCGACCACATACCGCCGCCCCTCATAAAGCAGCTGAAAAAGGGCGGAAGGATGTGTATCCCGGTAGGCCAGCCTTATTTCGCTCAGGTATTAAAACTTCTGGAAAAGGATGAAGAAGGCAAAATATTTATACATGATATTTTACCTGTGATATTCGTCCCGCTTACAAGGGAAATTCAGAATTAAAAAATATTGCGGGTTCAATTTCATTAATAATGATACTGTTTACCGGCCCTGAACATCTTAAATAGAACCAATAAAAAAGGTAAAATGTAGAATTGTATCTCCCGGCACTATTCTTTACATCCTCCTCTCTTCTTGCCCTTGAGATTTCACTTATGAGAGTATTGAGAGTCGAAGGTTTCGGTAACTTCACTTTTTCCGCGATCGCCCTGGCTCTCACCGGCTTCGGTGCCGGCGGGACTCTGGTATTTTTATTAAAAAAGTATTTTTTAAAAAAAGAACTTTTCGCGTCCCTGTTCGCGCCCGCGGTATTCCTTTTTACATTGGGTCTCGGATATTATATCTCCGGGTATATATCTTTTGACCCTTTACGGTTAGTATGGGACATAAACCAGCTATTTCGCCTGCTTCTCAGGTTTTTTATTTACACCGTTCCCTTTATTGCGGGCTCGACATTCATAGTTCTCGCTTTTTCAATAGAAAAGCCGGGCAAAGTCTATTTTTTCAACATGTCCGGTTCCGCTTTTGGCGTGCTCGTCATACTTGTCAGCATGTACTTTATCGCCCCGGAAAGGATCTTCATCATACCCATGTCTCTTTCCCTTGTCGCCGTTATCCTGCTTTCAATATCCTTAAGGCCGGGCTACAAACGTTTAACAGCACTGGCGGTGCTGACCGCATCGGGCTTTATTTTTTTCATTAATGCCGGCATAAACATCGTTCCCTACAAAGGTATAAAGCTCACCCTGAATCTGCCCGACGCAAAAATCATCGAACAGAAAATAAGCCCGTTCGGCACCCTTGAAGTGGTCAGCAGCAACATGATCCGCTCGGCCACAGGTTTGAGCCTTTCCTTCGAAGAGACACTCCCCGAACAGCATGGCCTATTTCTGGACGGTGACACCTTTTCAGCTATTGACAGGATAAGCAGCCCGGAGGCTCTTCAATACCTTTTTTACCAGCCCCAGTCCGCTGTGTATTCTCTTTATAAAGACCCGGATGTATTTATCATCGGGCTTGGCGGCGGGACCGCGGTAGAGCGGGCTTACATTAACAACTCCAGGAG
>SDBS01004748.1_pt1 | contig 13319 bp, 11 predicted proteins | sample 2277091 | NCBI WGS metagenome assembly SDBS01 (sample SAMN10404972, study PRJNA504765) | marine sediment metagenome | isolation source: marine sediment core GS10_PC15, 163 cmbsf | place: Arctic Ocean: Southern Knipovich Ridge | collected 2010 | reverse complement strand
TAAGAGCTGCCATACCGATATCAAGAGCGGTTCTTGCAAGATATGGTGGCTTTGTAAATGCTTTAGCATTTATTTCTATGCCTTCATCAAGATATTCTTTCCATATCCTTAAGGCTCCGTTTTGTATGGGTATTATTTGCTTTTATGCTGCTTTGTACATGCTACACCTGTGCAAATGTACCCTATAATGCACTCTTGCCTGACCTGAGCGACACGATTACAATCAAAGGTCTTCTATGTCAGCATATAAGTCTCTTTTTGCAGTAGTGGCAACATTGCTGGGTGCCGGTCTTGCCCTTCCTATACGTAATCTGTTCAAAACTACTACTGCAGGCTTTATGGGAATGGGCAGTACATTCGGCATACTGATTATAATATCTGTTCTAATACCTTTTTTCCTTATTAAAGAAAAACCTATCATTAATAGAGGTGAGACAAAAAGAGAAGGCATTGTTAAGCGCAATTTAGATGTATTTAAAAACAGACCCTTTCGCATCATACTTACTACATGGACGCTGAATGCAATAGGCGTTTCTCTGGTAACAGCTGATCTGGTTTATTATTTTAAATATATACATAATGATGAGTCGCTGCTGACAATTGCAATAGCTATTATGATACTGACATCAATGCTGTTCATTCCTGTTTGCGTTGCTATATCAAAAAGAATCGGTAAAAGTCTCACCTATGCTATAGGCATGATCATATTCTGTTTGGCCCTGGCTGCGATTTTCTTTGCAGGACACCTGGTTGATATGACTTACTTTTATATTGTGATGTTTATTGCAGGGGCAGGCATGTTGACTCACTATGTGATGCCGTGGTCCATAATACCGGATACAGTGGACTATGACGAATGGAAGGCAGGCAGCAGAAAGGAAGGTGCCTATTATGGCATCTGGACATTTATGATAAAGGTGGGACAGGCTTTATCCGGCCTGTTTTTAGGAATGATACTCAGCTTATTCGGCTATGCTCCCGATATCATACCGTCATCACTGTCAAAGCTGGGAATACGCATAGCATTGAGTCCGATCCCGGCTGTTTTCTTTATAATCGGGATATGGTTTTTATTCAAATACCCTATCAGTAAAGAAAAATATGTATCTATACAGAATACACTAAAAAACCGCTCCAATAAATAACTATGTATTTATTTTTTCCACATACCCCAGTTTGTAGGAAATATCTTTTGCTGCATTTATAACTAGATCTTTATAGAATTCAGGCTTCTTAATTTTTTTTGAATATAGAGTCAATGTTATGCTTAATGCGCCAACTACTTTATTTGTATAGTCTCTTATTGCCGTTCCTATACATACTATATTTTCTTCATTTTCTTCATTATCTATTGCATATTCTTGTTTTTTTATTTTGTTCAGCTCTTGCCTGAAATTATTGATATCTGTTATTGTATTTTTCGTGCGCCTGACAAAATCAATACTTTTTATTATTTTAACCTGTAAATCCTTATCCATATAAGCCAATATTACTTTGCCTACAGCAGTACAGTAATACGGCACTTCAAAGCCAATCCTGGAATACATACGCACAAAGCTATTTGCCTCCCTTTTGTCAATATAGATTAACTTATCACCTAATAATGAAACTATATGAATTGTCTCCTGGGTGTTATTATTTAAATTGTCTATTATTTCTTTGGATGCTTTAATTAAACTAAAGTCTTCTATAAGAAAATTAGAAATTTCAATAAACTTTAAGCCTAAACTATATTTTTTGCCCTCTGAATTAAATTTAACATAGTTTTCGCCCATTAATTCATTCAATATTCTATGAGCTGTACTTTTATTGAATTTTGTTAAATCGCAAACTTCATAGAGCCTTAATTCTTTGTAATTTTTCAGTATCTCAATTATTTTAAAAACTTTGTCTAAAGATTTCACTTCTTCCGCCTATTTTTAAATTGATAAATTTTTAAAATTATCTTACTATTCTTGCACCTCTTCCTTCAACAATTTTTTCTACTTCTTTTAAGGATGCCATAGTTGTATCCCCAGGAGTAGTCATAGCTAAAGCACCATGTGCTGCACCATATTCAATTACCGTCTGGGGATCTTTTTTTGCTAGAAAGACTTAATTTCTGCTTATATTAATACAGATATGGCTTCACCTGTGTCTGCCTCTATATTTTTTAATTTCATGTAAGTTCCAAGAGCACTCATGACAGATACTAAATTCCTACTCAGACACTGTTTTGTGCTCATATGGCCAATTCTAAACACCAAAGATTTCATATTTTTGTCTAAAGAGCCGCCTATTTGGATTTTATATCTATCTCTAATAAATTCTTTAAAATCTGAAGCATCAAATTTTCCTAGTGTGCTAACTGCTGTAAGGCCATGTGCATTATTAGGCTCAGGTACGAATAAATCCAGGCCCAGCTTTCTTACGGACCTTATTAACTTATCTGAAACATCTTTATACATTGCAACCCTATTTCCTATTCCCTGGATTTCTATAAGCTCAAGGCTTTTGTTTAATGCCTTTACCAAATTAGTCGGCAAAGTAACAGGATAAGGATGCCAGTCATTCCATTTATTATAGTATTCAATCCAAATCCCTAAATTCAGGCACCATCCTTTAATTTCTGAGGCAGGCTTTATTTGTTTTACCAGGTTATCGCCAACTGTAAGCAATCCAAAACCAGCAGGGCATGAAAAGCCTTTTTGTGAAGCATTTGCTATGCAATCTATTCCCCAGTTATCCATCTGTATTTCTTCTATTGCTGAGCTTGCTATTGCATCAACAAATACCCTGGTACCATATTTTTCGGATAATACCGCTACTTCTTTCAGTGGGTTTAAAATACCTATGCTGGTATCAACATGCACCATCCATAACAGATCATATTGGTTCTTTTTTAGGTAATCTTCTATTACTTTTAAATCATAGCTTCTACCTTTTTTAAAAGTTATCTGGTCCGTGCTGGCAGCGTATTTAGAGGCAATGTCATAAATTCTGTCCCCGAAATGCCCATTATTAATTATAAGGCATCTTTTTGAATCGCAAAAATTCAAACCAATGGCTTCAAGTGCAGTGGAGCCTGACCCGGGTATTAAAAATGAACATCCTTTGGTGCCCAGCACATTTGACAGCTTCTGTGTGGTATCAATATATAGATCCCTAAATTCTTTTCCATAATGGGCAATGGTTTGGCCATTAAAAACATCAGTTATTTCATCCGGGGTCTCTACTGGTCCTGGAATCATCAATAAATATTTCATCTTTCCTCCAAAATGAACAGAAATTAATACTTTTTTATAACTTTCTGATTTAAGCAAAGTTTACTGCTACCTATTCAATACTTTAAATAAAGCTTTTCGGCACCACTATAAAGCTTAAAGCCTTAATGGCTTTATCTACATGCTTCTGGCCACCAGACAATACAAATACAAAATGCCCTGGAAAAAGTAAATCAATATTTAAATTAGAAAGTTTATGTATGTTTTGCCTGTAATCTGATAAATCAGAACCATCGCAATTTAGCAGTCCAATAACTCCTTCTGCAAAGACTACATCTCCAGTAAATAATGCTTCACCTTCTGGCAGCTTTACCTTATAGCATATTGAGCCTTCACTGTGGCCTGGAACAATAATTGCTTTAAAAATAGAGTTGCCAATCTTTATTGAATCATTATCTTTTAAAGTCTCTGATGTTTCACAAGGCGTAAACACATAATCTGGAGAGTATAATCCGCTTCTCTTTGCAACATCCAATTTTAGCTTTGATTCATCATTAGTGCTTATAAAATCAGATTCTATTTCACTAATATAAACTTTGCAGCCATATAATTCCTTTAGCCTGTTTGCTCCCCCTGCATGGTCAGCATGTGAATGGGTCAACAGTATGGCGCTTATGTTTTTAGGGTCTAGACCATCTTTTTTAATATTGTTCATAACCCTTTCAATATTGCAGCCAGCACCTGTATCTATCATTACAAGCTCGCTATTGCAATCTATTATATATATGCTTGAGTCAAACTCATGGCTTAAGCCATAATGACCGCTGCCTACCAAGTATACATTTTCAGTTAATTTCATCAATCCTCCAGAAAATTTATAAAGTTTTGCCTACATTTTCCCCTGCTTCAACAGCTTCTTTAATCCTGCCAACATTTACACAATCACCGATAATATGGATTTCTTCGGCTTTCATTGAAAGCATGTTTATAAATTCTTTATCTGCCCTAAGATTTACTGCAATTGCCACAAGGTCTGCGTCCAATCCTTCTTCTCTGCCGCCTTCATCTAACCCCATCTGGGTATCATAAGGTACCATTACTTCTGCGCCCTGATCAGTTATGGCATTTAATTTAGTTTCAGTCATTACTCTAACATTCTTTTCTTTCATTAGGTCAATTAATCTTAATTTTATTTCTGTTATTTCAGTTTCTCCTAATATATCTCTCAGTACTTCTATAAGGGTTACTTCAAAACCATTATCTGCCAGATAGCAAGCAGTTTCACACCCAACTTCTCCTCCACCTACGACAACCGCTTTTTTGCCTTTGTATTTAGAAACATCATTTAATATATTAATTGCTGAATCTACATGAGGCTTGTCCAATCCTGGCACGTCTGGCATTATTGGTTTTGCCCCAATACTGATTACCAGAGCATCAGGATTGATCTCTTCAACCATTTCAGAAGTGACTTTTGTATTTAATTTTAAGGTTATATTGCTCTGTTGCTCTATTTCATTTTTGAACCAATTTATAGCTCTTTCTACATCTTGCTTAAATCTCGGTCTGCTGCCTGGATACATCATTCCGCCAATATGAGATTCCTTTTCATGTAGGGTAACTTCATGGCCACGTTTTGCTGCAGTTATAGCGCAACGCATTCCTGCAGGTCCGGCACCTACAATCATTACCTTCTTTTTACGGCTTGGTGTAGACAAGTATTGCCCGGATTCTTTCATCACATGAGGATTCATGGAGCAGCATAATGGCATATGCAGCCATAGCTGATGATGGCAAATATTACACCTTATGCAAGGAGTAATGGTTTCAGATTTTCCAGCCTTTGCTTTATTGGCCCAATGCGGATCTGCAATAAGCGCCCTGCCTACAGCAACCATATCACATTTGCCGCTAGTAATATCTGCGTCTGCTTCCTCAGGTACGCTGATTGCGCCATTAGCTATTACAGGCATATCCGGGCAAGCCTTCTTTATTTCAGCAACCAGCGGCATAAGTGTATTTCTAGGCACATAAATTGGGGGGACATGAGAATAGTCGCTGCTTTTTACCATAGTTGTTGATGAAGAGCTTGCTATATCTAAAAATGATATTCCTGTTTGTGAGACATATTTACCAATTTTTTTAGCTAACTCTAAACCCACACCGCCTGGCAGCCATTCATATGCACTGTATTTAAATCCAACCGTAAAGTCAGGGTATTTATCTAAAATCCCTTTTATTATATCCACAGGAAATTTCATTCGACCTTCAAATGATCCGCCATACTTGTCTTCTCGCTTATTTAAGGCAGGTGATATCATTTGACCAATTAAATAGCTATAACCACCATGTACTTCTACACCATCATACCCTGCTTCCCAGGCACGTATGGCAGCTTTTATAAAGCAATCTACCAGATAATCTAATTCATCTGTAGTTAATGCTCTTGGCTTTACATTGTAATTTAGGCTATAGATTGATGAAGGTGATTCGGTTCCACCAAATTTACAGCCATGCAAAGCGATTTGTAAGAATACTTTTGACCCATGTTTATGTATTTTTTGCACAAATTCAGCATGTGAAGGTATCAATCTATCATCATAAATCCCTGTTAGTGGCGCTGAACCAGTAGCAAGCTTGTCATGTACACGGGTAAATGAAGTTAATATTAAACCAACACCTCCAGCAGCACGCTCTTCAAAGTACCTGATGGTTCTTTTAGGCCAATTGTCATCAGGGCTGTACAGACTGGTTCCCATTGGCGCTAAAACAACCCGGTTTGATACTTCAGTATTGCCAAGTTTGATTGGCTTAAATAATGTTTTTAGATCCATTTTATGCTTCTTTCCAATTTTCATTATTAGATTCAGTATATTAATAAAAAATTTATAGTTTTCTTATTTAAGTTCTGCTTATTTCCTAATTAATAGTCTTTCTTCCTGTATAAGCGAATACCATAAGCATTATTATTATTCCCTGGAACAGCAGTTTGACACCTTGCCCTAAACCAAGCACATTTAATAAGCTTGAAAGCAAAGATATGATTATTACGCCTATAATCGTTCCAATAATGCTTCCCTTTCCGCCAGCAAAGATTGTACCGCCTATAATTACTGCAGTAAGTGAATCCAGAGGGTAGTATCCCCCACCAATTAAAGTTGGACTCCTTAAGTATCCGGCCCATATTATTGCTGCTATTGCAGTTAATAGCCCACTTATTATATATACATAAAATAATATTCTATTTAGATTGATTCCAGCCACATATGCCGCTCGTGGGTTTGCCCCACATGCAAATATATAGCGTCCGAATGATGTTCTCCCTAGAATGAAAAATATGATAATTGCAATTAATGCCCACAGCACTATGGACACAGGTAAAAACCCAAAAATTTTGCCATGTCCTATATATGTTATAAATTCTGGTGCCGAACCCCTTGCAAATCCTTTGGTGTAAAGATAAGTTATTCCAGTTATTAAACTCATAACGCCCAATGAACCTACCAGTGGAGAGATTCGGAATTTTACTACCAGTAATCCATTTACCGCTCCAATAAGAACTCCTACAGCCAGACAAATCAGTATTGTCCTAAAAGTATAATATGATTTACCCATAGAAATAGAGCTTACTAGAACCATTATTAAAGTTGCGGAAGCGCCAACTGAAAGGTCTATTCCCCTGGATATTATTAGTAATGTCTGACCAATGCTTATAATACCCAGTATTGAAGCAATTTTAAGTATGAATAGAAGATGTTTTGGATCAAGTAGCCTTGGTGATAATATTCCCACAATAATCAGCAGAATAACCAGGGAAATATAGACTCCGCCTTTTTGGAATAAATTAATAATAAAGTACCGTAAATCAAATTTTTTGCTATTTATATTGTATTGACGGTTATCATTTTCCATACTTTTATTTTCCTATCTTCTTCTAAAAGAATTTACTATCATGGCAAGTATCAGTAAACCTCCCCTAAAAATGTATTGATAAAAAGGCTCAACACCGCTCATGTTTAAAGCATTATTTATCATTCCTATGATAGCTGCGCCTCCAAATGCACCAATAATAAACCCTTCACCTCCAGCAAAAGTCATGCCGCCTATAATAGCTGCGGTTAGTGAGTCAAGGGTGAAGGGATCTCCAATGAATGGGGCTCCGGATCCTATCCTGCTTGCCAATATTATTCCGGCAACACTTGCCAGCACAGCGGAAATTATATAATTCCTAATCCTAATTTTCTTAATATTTACACCTGCCATACGTGCAAATCGCTCATTTTCTCCAACTGCATATGTATGCAGGCCAAAAACGCTTCTGCTCATTATAAAAGTAAAAATAATATAGATAATAACCACTATTATTATCGGAACAGACAAAACATTGAACCTATATAAAATTATACTTGAAAGGCTCTTGGGTACTGAACCGCCAGGGGTATTCCTGTACCATAAGACGACGCCCTGTATCACATAAGACATGCTCAAAGTTACGATTAGCGGAGGTATATGTGTTTCATTGCATATTACTCCATTAATCAAACCTATTACTGCTGCTATTGCAAGGGTCAAAGCTAAGCCTAATATTATCCCGGAGATAGAGCTTCCCATTAAGTTTGCAGCTATTACAGTTGTAAGAGAAATTACTGCCCCTATTGATAGGTCAACACCGCCGCCAATAAGAACGACTGCCTGGCCTATAGCAACTATTGCCAATGGAGCAATTTGGATTAACAAATTTGAGATATTAGCCGGTGATCTATAAATAGGGAAAAAAATATAAAAAATTGCAAAAACCAATATCAAAAATATATATGTATAAAATACTGAACTGTACCTATTAAATTTTTTATTATTCAAACCAAAACTTTCGGGATAACTGGCCATTTTAAATTATATCTTCTATTGTTTTTCACTATATCTGGGTGGCTTCAATACTTTTGAAGCCACCCATTTTTCAATTAACCTTTATTCTATTCAAATAATTCCTTTAGTTTTTCAACAGGTAAATAGGTCGGAACCCTAATTTTATCTGGAAGACCTGTTAAAATTAGGTCATCAATATCATCTTCGGTAAATATAGGCGGTGGGAGAATCTTATCTTTCTCATATGATTCACCCATTAATGCTGCCATTCCTATATAAAGAGCATCTACACTCATGGTAGATGGCTTAACAACAACAATAGCTTCTAGTCCCTTATCCTTATATTCTTGCCACACCTTCATTTCTCCATTTTCTCCATGGAATGGTATGGGAACAAAAGGTAAATCATTGTCTATATATACTTCGATAATGGCCCTTGGCTCTGAGAATGTCCATATTCCTGCAATATCAGGATGTGCTGCAAGTAAGTCCTGCATAACTATTTTAGTCTTGCTAAAATCCCATTCTCCATATACTTCTGGCAGTGTGGTTATATCGGGATATTGTTCAAATACAGACATAGCGCCTTCATAAGTATCAGTAGCAGCTCCTGTTCCAGCTATACCGTTTATCATAGCTATTTTGCCTTCGCCGCCAACAGCTTCAGCTATATACTCTGCAGCTTTTACTCCCCATTCGCGATCATCAGTGTTTATGTATGCTGTATAGTTATCGCCTTCTATTGCAGATGCAAAAACAACTACTTTTATGCCCTGGTTTATTGCATCCTTAATGCTGTCAACAAGATTGTCGGGTGTTATAGGAGTTATGAAAATAATGTCACATCCCTTAGCAACAAGATCTTCAAAATTGCTCAAATTCCTGGAAACATCACCATCTGAACTGGTATAAAATATCTCTTCTACAACATCTGAATACTCCTGCTCTATAGCATACTTAAATTCTTCTGCCAACTGAAGTGACCATGCATTTCCAACCCAGTAGATGTCATAACCTACAGTAAATTTCTCATCTGCTGGAGCTTCTTCAGCTATTTCTTCTTCTGCTTCTGTAGAAGCTACTCCTTCCTTACAGCCAACCAATGAAAACATGGAAATCATGCTTACACTGATAATTCCTATTGTAATCCATAATAATATCTTTTTCATTTCAACTCCTTTTCTTGTTTTTTTTCTAATAAAAATAGATAATCTTTTTGAGATTTGTTTGGGCTCCTATTTTCTTACTTGAACAAATCTCATATTTTTATAAACATTATTTCCTCCTTTCTTTAGATTAGATTTAATTTAGATCTTTCCTAATTTACCTCCCCTTTTGTAAGTCGCTGTTTATATATAGAAACATATATTATCATATTGGAATTAAAAGATTATACTTATAAAAGAATATGTATTGATCCGAATACTGAAATCACATAATAATAGTTTTTAACCTTCTTTTATTTTTATCGCTTCACTTAATAGTTTCTTATAATTTAATAAAATCTAAAACAATGTCATTACGGCTTGGCACATAATAGAGGATTAGGCTTTTCCGTTTGCAGCTGCCATAATTTTTTCTTCGGTTACTTCTTTGTTATGGAATATCCTGGTAATTTTACCTTCATACATTACTGCAATACGGTCACATAATCCTAATAGCTCAATCATGTCACCTAATACCACCACAACGGCTATTCCTTCATTCGCAAGTTCCCTTAAATTGTTATAAATGTCTTCTTTAGTGCCTACATCTATTCCTTGAGTTGGCTCATCAAGCAGGAATATTTTAGGTTTATTAATTAACCACCTGGCAAGAATAACCTTCTGTTGATTTCCTCCACTTAAGTATTGTACTTCCTGGTCCCTATTAGCAGTAACTATGCTAAATTCTTTTATCTTAGAATCTACTATATTTTTTTCCTTTTCATGGTTTAAACCAATAATTTTTTGGTAATCCATTAGCGTTGCAATTGAAATGTTTTCCTTAACACTTCTGCACAAGAAAAGCATCTCATTATTCCTGTCACTTGAAACATAATAAACACCATGTCTTATAGAGTATGCAGGGCTTAAATTCTGGATTTTTTTATCTTCAAGCATTACTGAGCCAGAATCAATTCTTGAAATGCCAAATATTGCCTTAAGAAGTGAGGTTTGGCCCATCCCAACCAAACCGCCTATTCCCAATATTTCTTCTTTCATAATATCTAAATTGATATTATGAATATGGTCTCTTACTGAAATATTTTTCAAACTCATATTTTTTTCTTCAGAAACTTCTTTCCTTTTTGCAGGGAATATATTGGACAATGTTCTTCCGACCATTTTATTTATTACTTCATTTTTGGTGATGTTTTTAATTGGAATTGTTTCAACAAGTGTGCCGTCTTTAAGAATGGTTACATTATCAGCTATAGTAAATATCTCATCAATTTTGTGTGATACATATATAATTGTTATGTTTTGTTGCTTTAAATTATTAATTATCCTGAACAGGGTTTCAACTTCCCCTTTTGAAAGTGTAGCAGTGGGCTCATCCATGATAATTAAATCTGCATTAGCATACAAGACCCTGGCAATGGCAACAAACTGGCGTTGGTCCATTGATAAATCTTTTATGGGGGTATCGAGGTCTAACTTTATGCCTATATCATTCAATATTTCTGTGCAAATATTTCTTGAGCTTTTTAGGTTTATTACACCTAATTTGCTAAATTCTCTTCCTAGCAAAATATTCTGCATTACGCTTAGGTTTTGCATGAGGCCTAAGTCCTGGGGAATCATAAAAATTCCAAGCTCTTTCATTTTTATGGTATTGCCCTTAGGGGATGTTTTACCTTTATACTTAATTTCTCCGCTGTCATAACTGTAAACACCGCATATAATTTTATTAAGCGTGGATTTGCCAGCACCATTTTCGCCAACCAGCGCCCTGGTTTCACCTTTCTTTAAAGTTAAGGATATGTTCTTTAATACCTGAACTCCGGAAAAACTTTTATTGATATTTTTAATTTTTAAGATTTCTTGTTCTTCCATTTTTTTATTCTTTAATTAATTTAATAATAGCGTTATTTGCCACTATCTTTACCTATTGATATTTAAATTAAAGCATTATCCAGTTAAATATTTGATATATTAAATAAAAGTAATTGAGTAAATTACATAATATGAAACTGTGTTTTATAATTCTAAACAATCCTAGCATATTAAGAATTGTAGGTCAAAACATTATTTATCTTTTTGTTGTTATTCAGTGATATTGACAGAGTTAAAAATAATATTCAGCGATTAATCATCTTCCGCCAACGGTATGGTTGGTTTATTAAATACTTAAGCTAAGAAAGGGGTGTTATATCGGAATTGGTGGAATTGTAGGAGCCAGCGGGAAAGGGATTACGTCGGTGTTAAATCCTCTCACTATCAGTTTTATCAGGTATATCTTGGTCCTAATGGACCTGTCTTTAATATTTCTTATGCGGAAAATATTGAAGATATTTACACAGATAAATAAAAGCAGCAGAAATGCTATTATCGCATTGGCGCTGTGCCTGTATATATGATCAGCGTTCCAGGTATTTACCGTTTCGCCGGAGCACTGATTTTCAATTTGCCACCTTGAGTGGCAGATGGCCACAGTATTTTTTAAACCAGCCAGGTTTTCAGAGCAGGGTAGACTGGTGACCCACATCCATTTTACCTGCTTAAGCTTATCCTCAAAACTCTTGCCGTCTTTTGAATGGACCCTTACGGGGAGTAGCCTCTTCTGATGCAATGACCCTTACATCTTTACCGTAACCGTCCCAACATCCTTCTATGGAATGCTCCCAGACCCTGTAATATGTTTTCTTCCGCTTGTAGACAACAGGTTCTGAAAGTAGAGACAGCCTGTTGGCCTCTTCAAAGAGCTGTCTTCTTTCCTCTTTTAGGACCGCAATAGCATATTTGTGGTGACTCTTAAGCAGATTAAATACAGTCTCTTTTAAATACAACCCATCACCTATTACTACAGAAAATGCTTTAGGATAGTTTTTGCATACTCTCTCTATGAGCCTATATGCGCTTGTGATCTCTTCTTCTTTTGGCAATATCGGCTCTATATCTAAAATATAGCTTACCTTTGCCCCTGCCAGGATAAATGCAGTAAACTCGTGATAGTACTGAATATCTTTTACTCCGTCTTTTCTGGTCACAATCCTACTTTTGCAATACTTACACTTGCAGTAGTCCGATGTTATCTGCTCATGGCCGTCTATTACTCCCACCCACATCCCGTGGCAGGGCTTTAGCATCTTTTTGGCCCTTGCCTGCCTGTATATCTCCATACCTACTCTTCGTATCTCTCCCAGGTCCATAGTGTCAGCAACCCTTGCAATGGTTGAGACAGATGGGATATCTGCCTTTAATTTCTTAAACGCGATCTCCTGTGAGAAATTATTTAAAGAGCCCTGATTGGTAAAATGCATGATGATTATTGCAGCTACGATCTTTATAGTGGGGATCTGGGCCTTTATTCTTTTATCGGTAATGGAAGCTATTACAGTAAATAGATCAAATATCTTATTCGAATACCGTATTAGCTTTTTAAACAATCTTTTTATCTTTCTTTATCTTAAGATCGTCATAGTTTAGCTCAGAAATTTCGCCTACAAGCTTTTTTATCCTGTGGTATGCACTGATCTTTTTTTCCACGTCTTCCTCCAGACGTTTTGGAACATATATCATCTTTGTGGTGCCCTGTTCCTTCTTTCCTATATACATAGATTCATGCTTTTTCCCTTCCAGTACACATTTGCATCTGGGATAGCCGCATGTCCTTTTCATCGTGACTACGTTTCCCTTTAAAAAGCTTCCCTTGTGGACAAGCCTTGCCAGATGGGAGGTAGCTTTCTTAAGCTGCATATCCATATAGTTCCTGCTCATAACATCCTTTCTTATTATGATTTACCTTTAGTATATCATATTATATGATAAAAAGCCACTACTACCTCGAAATCGAATTTGCTTTTTAAAAAAGCAGGCTGCTTTAGGCCGATATAGTGGGATTATTTAGAAAAATATTTTTAGATGATTAATTGCTGATATGGTGGTATTATTTAGAAAACTTTTTTTGGATGATTAATTTCTGACTAAATCATGCAGCTGATATCTAGTCATCCCAGCCACATATTTCCTTAATAAAAGCCAGATAACACTTTACTGCCTGAGTTAATTGAGAGACCTCGATCCATTCTGTATCTGTATGTGCCTG
>SDBS01004747.1_pt1 | contig 13321 bp, 12 predicted proteins | sample 2277091 | NCBI WGS metagenome assembly SDBS01 (sample SAMN10404972, study PRJNA504765) | marine sediment metagenome | isolation source: marine sediment core GS10_PC15, 163 cmbsf | place: Arctic Ocean: Southern Knipovich Ridge | collected 2010 | reverse complement strand
GTTTTTTCCCGAGTGAGATCAAAGATTAGTAAAGCTCCATTAGATCCTCTGTAGAAAGTAGTTCGTAGATCCACGAACTTTTGATGACCTGCAATATCCCAGATATTAAGTTGTACTTGGTCATCTTTTACGTCATTTAGTCCAATCTTTACACTTTTAGTTAGAAATGTGATTCCAATTGTAGCTTGATAATCTTTCTTAAATTCGCTATTCACAAATCTATGCAGTACACTTGTTTTACCAACCGCAGCAGCGCCCAGTAGCAAAATCTTAAACTTGAAGATAATCATATAATTTACCAAATTTTGTACAATAGAAAAACTAAACAAAAACAAGAAAATATTAGATATTTTATTCTAATTCATATATATTATTTACGTGATAAAAACTTTTTCTCTGAGTGAGATATTAAATGGAAAAGATTCTCGTTTTTTTAATCATCTTAAAATAAGACCAATTCTATAAGATTGTTTAGAGAATTTATTTAATTAATAGGCTTTCCTTTTATATATAAAAGAAGTCACTGGTGTAGGAACACCCAATTCTTTTCCCATTCTAATTACTGCCCCCCCAAATAAGTCTCCTTCGTTTCTTCCACCTTTTTCAACATCCCTTTGATAGGATGGTTTAACATCTGGATAATCTTTACAAAATTCTATTGTTTTTTCTATTATATTATTATCGAGTCGTATACCCCTTCTCTCAGCTACCATAACTATTTCAGTCATAATACTCTTTAACATATCAAGAGATTCTTCGTTATATATAACTCCACCCATAGTTTGACCCGTATATGCTGCCACTAACGCAAATGATGCCACTAAAACGTATTTTTCCCATATGGAAGGATATGGATCATCCCGCCAATTTAAAAGAATTTCCATTTCATTAAAGAATTCAATTAATATTTGAGGAACGAAGTCAAGATAGATAGGATCGAATCCACAACAAAAAAAACCTGGATTTCCACTTTGTATTACGAGTCCAGGTTTTTCAATATGAGATCCCACATATACGCAAGCCGGAAGCACGATGCATTTTTTTAAATTCTTTCTAATTCTATCATAAATATCGATACCATTCATTAGGGGAATAATAATTGTATTATCTGCCAATTTTTCTTTAATTGACCAAATTAAATCATCAAGATCATAGCTTTTAACACATATTAAACATAAATCTGGAGTTGGAAAATCATTAATATCTTCTGAAGCTAAAGTTGGCTTACATATTAATTCTTCTCCATTAGATATTTGAAGTTTCAACCCATGTTTTTGAATAATTTCTAATTGTGGTCCACGAGCTAAAAAATATATTTTTTTTTTAATATCACCTAGTTGGGATATTTTATAAGCAATTCTGCCACCAAAATATCCTCCAACACCGCCTACACCACAAATCAAAATATTTTTTATCTCCATCCTTTCAATATCCCCTAACTAATTCGTTGGTTGGTAAATTTTTTTTTATTATTACCCTTTTTTAATTAATATGTACGAAGTAATCAAAAAAAAAAGATAAATATTAGTAAAATGAATGGAAATCCCCCTACAATTTTAAATTATTAATGATTAAAAAATAAACTAAGCCTTAAGCGATGAATTAAATGTCAAATTCAAAATTTTATGATCTAGTTAATACAAAAGATGTCAGAGTTTCAATACCTGAAATCAATCATTTTACTATAGGTTCATCACCTTATTACGCTCATCAACATGGGCTTGCTATTGATATTTATAAAAATCTTTCATTAGAGAACTATGAGGCATTAAGCCCTATATCGGGAACGATAATTAAAACAAAAATATTGGCGGCACCTAAGTCAAAATCCAAAAATTTAGTTGATAAAGAATATCTTACACTAATAAGAAATTCTCACAATTCAAATATTACATACAAAATTCTACACATCAAGCCATATTATCAAGTAGGGGAAAAAATAAAAATAGGAGATTGTATCGGAAGTACTATACGGAATGGATATTTTGCCCCATGGTCAAGTCCCCACTTGCACTTAGAAATTAGATCATCTAATGATGCCGTCCGAGCCAGTGGAGGTAAGCAATTTTCACTCAATACTGATAGTAAAAATCGAGAATCAAATTATACTAAAAATAGTAAAAATAAACGTTTTAACCAAATCCCTGTAGAGATTCATTATGCTTATCCTGAATTTTCACTCGCGTGTCTCCCTGAAAATTTTTACTTTGAGCTAAAACCGATTTATGGAATCAAGGTAAAAATAAATAATTTAAATTGCATATTAGATGGAGGAATCCCTCATTATAAAAATGGTGTTGTCCTCTTCCAAAAAGGATGTAATTTAAATTCTTTAGACCCAATTTATTTAGGAATTGATAAAATTGCCGCCCTACGGGAAACACGCGGACAATTTGGATTCATCAAATTTGATTCTGTAAAATTTTTATTAAATAATAAGGAAATTCGAGGTATTTCTCTTTATTTAGCAAATTTCTTACCACTTATAAAAATTATTCCCTATAATTTTGATGATTTTTCCTATAGTCCAAAATCTACTCAAAAATTAAGTATTATTTCACAGGAAAAATCTTAAAATATCAAAGAAAATTACTAGAAAAAATTATAAGGGTGATAACAATCGTAAAAAAAATAGATTACTAATTATTATTTACTCCTTATGATGGATTATTTTATATTTATTCCTAAAGTTAATAGCGATAATTTCTTCTACCGCCGCCCCTATTATATGGATTTTCTTGTCGAGGCGCTCTTTCAATAACAACAACATTACTCGCTTGTGGTCCCTTTTGACCTTCAACAACATCGAACTCAACTTGATCATTTTCATTTAGAGATTTATATGAATCTTCTCCTTCCTCAGATAACGCAGAGTAATGAACAAAAACTTCGTTCCCTTCTTCAGAGTTTATAAATCCATAACCTTTTCGGCTATTAAACCATTTTACTGTTCCTTTTACCAATTTTATTACCAAATTTTAATTGAAGAATATTTTAATTCTATAGGAATTAATGAATCCAAGATTTTAAACATTTAACTTTTTTGGGATTTTTGAAAGATTGTTTTGAAGTGAAAAATTGTTTGATCCTATGACCCCGGTGAATGATATTTTTTTCTCATAATATTATAAATGAAAAGGATTTCCTTCAAAATCTAACTCATAGTTTACTTACAGATGAGAGAATAAAAAAAATAGATATTTTAGAAATTGAGTATGTAAAAATTTCAAAACCTATACCATCTATAATTGAAGAAATTACACATAAAAGATTAAAAAAGTCAGAATTCTCCGAATTATTAAAAGAAAATAAATTTGAACACAGAATTTATATACGAGATTTTCAAGGATAAATACTACTAAATTGAAAGAATGAAGCTCATATTTTTGTATTATTTAAATAATCTTACAGTAAATGTTGCTCCTCTACTTCTTCCTTCAGATTCAACTATAATTTTACCATCATGCAAATCAACAAACTCTTTTGAGATATACAATCCTAAACCGGGTCCTTCGATATCAACATCTAAGTCCTTTCCATATCGTTCGATTTTACCAAATTTCTGAAATAAGATTTCTTTCTCTTTTTTAGTTAAGCCCACTCCGTTATCAATCACTTTAATATCAATAAATTCCATTGTTTCATCAAGACTTACCAAAATATCTCCTCCTCTGGGGGTATTTTTAATAGCGTTAGATATTAGATTAATAATTACTTGTTCAATTCTTAATTTATCTACTTCAAATAACAATTCTTTCGGAAGATTTACATTTAAAGTAAGCTCTCTTGCTTTTGCCATATGCGTCATATCCATTACACAATCCTTAATAATGTTAACTAGGTTTTCAGGCTCTTTTCTTAATATTATCTTCTTAGAATCTAATCTTGAAACATCTAATAAATTATCTATTAATTCTTTAAGCCTTATTGCCCCTCTATAACTTATTTCAATATATGGATAAAGATTTTCTCCTAAATCCTCTTTATGGTTTTCTAGAAGAACCTGAGTAACGCCATATATTGTAGTTAAAGGTGTTTTTAACTCGTGGTTTATTCGAGTAATAAGATCCTCTCTCATCTCTTTAAGTTCGATTAATTTTTTATTCTCTTCAATTATTAATCTTTCAGCCTCTTTTTTTTCAGTAATATTCTGAATAATAACCTGTATAAATGTTTTATTATTCATTTTTATTTGAGAGCTCTGTGAATATAACCAAATTTCTCTTCCGTCTTTAGTAATCACATAAAATTCAGCTGGTTTTAGAGTCTTTCCTTTTCGTAAAGCTCGATATCTTTCCATAAATAACTTTATGACTTGTTCTGAATTTTGAAAAATTGAAAAAATCTCAATAAAACTCTTTCCTGTGAATTCTGTTTCTTCTATATCAAGATTATCAAATATTTGTTGAGCGATTTTTAAATTACTTTCAATTAAGTTCCCCTCCAAGTTGAATATTAATATTGCTAATGGAGATTCATAGAATAAATGCCGAAATTTTTCTTCAGATTCTTTTAATTCTTGTTCTGATTTTATACGTTCTGTAATATCGATTTCAGTTATTAAATCTGCCGGTCGCCCTTCATACATTATTGATTTAGAGTAATTCTCAACCCAGAATAGTTCACCAGATTTTTTAACACATTGAATTGGATATTGAACGATCTGATCTGGATCCCCTAATTGTTTTTTTTTTGCTTGCTCTAATACAAATTCTAATGCATCTGGAGCAAATAGTTGAGTAAATTCTCCAGGCTTCCAATTCAATACTTCATCAATAGAATAACCAAATAAATCTGCCATACGTTGATTAACATATTTAATCACATTATCTTGAATAATTGTAATTCCCATTAAGGATTGTTCTGATATAGTTCTAAACTTTTCTTCTGATTCTTTCATTTTTTCCTCTGCTTGTTTGCGCTCTGATATATCCCGAATTACTCCAAAAAATCTATAATCTTTATCAGTTTTTAAAACTTGTCCTTTAACATATACATGGATATAATGTCCTTTCTTATGTCGAAATCTATGTTCAATTATCGCTATATCTCCAGTAGTTGTTGTTTCTTTCATAACAGATGAAAGTTTTAATAAATCATCTGGATGGACGAATTCTAGATTCTTTATACCAACGATTTCTTCTGGCTTATATCCTAATATATTGAAACTTTGAGGACTTACGAAGATAAATGTTCCATCAATATCACATACAATAATTACATCTAAAACATTGTCAACAACCCTTCGATATTTTTCTTCAGATTCTTTTAATCTCTCTTCTGCTTTCATGTGCTCTGTAACGTCAATAAAAAATGAAAGATTTGCTGATTGCCCGTTAAAAGTAATATTGTTTGCATAATTATCAATATATATTATTTCACCACTCTTTTTAATACCTCGGAAAGGATTATGTATTTTAGCATCCTTGTGTCCCAGTTTTTTTTTTCTTGATTGTTCTGAAACCTTTTTTCTATCGTCTAAATGTATAAGATTTTCGAATTTTCCTGCTTCCCAGGACTTAAGCTCATCAGTTTTATATCCAAATATATCAGCCGCTCTCTGATTTATATATTTAATAACATTATCTTGAATAATTGCAATACCCAGCATTGACTCTTCCGACATAGTTCTAAATTTTTCTTCAGATTCTTTTATCGTCTGTTCCGTATTTTTGCGTTCTGTAATATCTTGAATAATAAAATGAAATAATCTTTGGTCACCTAATTTTATGGTGTTGGATATTAAATTTACCCATAATAAATCTCTCTCCTTATTATAGAGCTGAAATTCAATAGGATCGTAAGGCTTATCTTCTAATAAGTTATTAAAATAGTTTGTTAATGTAGGACTGTACTCATCAGGGTAAAGATTAAGTTCTCTAAAATCTTTTCCTCGAAGATCGTCTTTAGTATAACCAAAAAAAGCATTATTTTCAACAAATTTACCCTCTTCATCCAGTAAATTGATTGATAATGGAGCTCCATAAAATAAAGCTTTGTATTTTTCTTCAGATTCCTTTAGTTTTTTTTCTGCTTCTACTCTTTCATTGATATCTTGTGAAATTACTTGAATAATAATATCATTTCCTAATCGAACGAGGGAACCTTGAAGTTGAACATATATTAACTTGCCTTCTTTATTATAAGATTGAATTAAAACTGGTTCAATTGTATTTCCCTTGAGAACTGATTCAAAAGCTTGGTTAAGTATTGGAAAGTATTTTGTAGGAAAAAGGCGCAATTCTCTAAAATTCTTACCAATCAATTCCTTTCTCGAACCACCAAATTTTTTTATTCTGGCGGGATTCAAATCAACGATATCTCCATTCTTACTCAATAATAAAATTGAAAACGGAGAGTCATTAAAAAGTGCTTTATATTTTTCTTCAGATTCCTTAAGCAATTTTTCGGATTCAAATTTCTGTATTATTATTCCCATTTGCTTACCAATCGCCATCAATAAGTCTAATTCATTTTGAGTGAGAATTTGATAATCTGGAGAACCGACGTTCAAGCTTCCCATATATTCATCCTTTGAACGGAGTGGAATGATTGCGGCAGAAAATATACCTAATTTTTTTGAACCTTCCATAAATTCCGAGAAATCTTCAATATAAAATGGTTTATGCCTGTCAAATATTTTCTTAAAAAGACCTTCAGATATGTCAACATCTTCTACAGCTGCTATGAAGTCAGCATGAACGTTTTTATGAATCACTAATATATTATGTTGAGTCTCAACATCATAAAGATAGACTCCTCCTCTATCGAAACCTACAATATCTAAAACCTGATCATAAGATTTTTCCAAAAACTCTTGAAGACTCATAGATTCGTTACCTAACTTGATAATCCTATTCAAAGCTGACAATTCTTCACTTTGATCTTTTAATTTATGTTCAGCATTCTTACGTTCTGATATATCATCAAATACAGTGATAAATTCCCCTTTTCTTGCAGAAATGGCAGAAATATTAAAATTTTTATCCATTGGAGGAAAATATGCTTCAAATGAAATAGATTCTTGCGTAGCTGCAACTTTTGAAAAAATCTCTAAATAAGGGGCGCTGCTAATTTGATATATGTCTGTAGCTCTTTTATTTATCACTTCTTCCTTTTTAAAAGATAATATTTTTTCGTATTTCGGATTAACATCTGTTATTTCATAATTAATTGGATTTCCGCTCACATCATAAATAAATTTATGATAAGCAATTCCACTAGTCGAATTATTGAATAAAACTCGAAATTTCTTCTCTGATTCTATTATTTTTTTTTCTGCTCTCATCCTATCTGAAATGTCTCTAACAATTGCTTGGATGAAGTATTTTTTATCAAGTAAAATCCGATTTAATGACACTTCAGCATCAAAGGGCGTTTTGTCTTTTCTAATATGTTTCCAATAAAATCTTTGAGGTTTTCCATTCAAAGCTTTTTCAATGTAGTTAATCGCTTTCTGTTTAGAATTTCGTTTATCTGGCTGATTTGGTGGAGAAAAATCCCAAGGACGTAATTCTAGGATTTCCTTTTCAGTTTTACATCCAAATATTTCTAATGTTTTTTCATTGCATTCGATAAATTTATAATTATTCATGAGAAATATTGCATCATTAGCTCCCTCAAAAAGAGTGCGATATTTTTCCTCAGACTCTTTCAATTTTTGCTCTGTTTTTGTCAGCTCATTCATATTCATATTAACCCAATTCCCAAATTTTAAAACTATTATTACTGAAGAATAATTTTTATTACTGAAGAATAATTTTTATTCATCATCAAAAATCTAGGTAGGTAGAATATTTAAATTTAGACTAGAAAAATAAGAAAAATAAAAAAAAAATTGAAAATAAATTTTCATTTTTATGATGCATTTTTAACCAAAGAATTTTTTAAATTTGATGCTAACATTTCAAGTTTATTTGCCGTTATTGTGATTTCCCCCATCGAAGTGGTTTGTTCCTCAGTAGATGCATTTATACCTTCCATTGAAACAAAAAATAATTCAATCTGTTCCATGATATCGGTAATCTTACTACCTGTATCCGATACACCCTCTTTTGCTACGTCAGCTAATTTTTTAACCTCTTGTGCAACTACTGCGAAACCACGACCATATTTTCCGGCTCTGGCTGCTTCAATACTAGCGTTTAAAGCAAGTATATTTGTTTCGTTTGAAACGTTTGTAATGAGATTCACAATTTTTTGAATATCATTAGATGCGTTCATAATATCTTGAGTACTTCTCGTCATATCTTGAGTTGATGTTGATATTTCTTCCGCGGATGCGTTTACTTCACTAGCGCTCGCAGCTAATTCTATTGCCATACTAGAAACAGCGACACTTACATTAGAAGCCTCTTCAATAGTTTTAACTAGCGCTCGTTGTGTCTTTTCAAGTTGAATTTCTGTAAATGATGCAATTCCTGTTGCCATCAAGATGCTTACAGATATGAATGTAGTGCCAACACTTATGGCCTCAGCTCCCATAACTTGAGATGTAGTTAACAATGTGGTTATGACCATTAACGAAAATCCAATGACCGATAAAGTTAGAAAAGCATAAGTTGCAGTTCTCTTCTTAAGATAAATGCGGATCAACATTGCCGAGCTTATAAAGATGAGAATTATTAAAAAATATAATAATCCAATAATAATTGGGCTTACAACTGCAGCGGCAAATATTTTCTGACGATTTGGGATTGATTTGCCTCTTCCATCAAAGAAAATTTGTTTATAATCTTTAAACACAGCAAGAAAAATCACAAAAACTGGAATTGCCCTAAGTAGATTCGCTATTAAAAAAAAGTCTTCTGAAAAAGATCCCAAAATCTTAACTGTAATAGAAATCGTAATAGTAATATAAACCATAAGCCATAATAGAAATTCACGTCGTTTAAGATAAACAAGAGTAAAAATACAGGTCGCAATAACCATTATAATTACTTGCTGAATATTTATTAATAGAATCTCTGAAAAATCCATTTTATCACCTTTTTTATTTCTTTAATTTTATTTTTATGTGTAAATCTTGGTTTTATTGTAATAATTTATTATAATAAAATCCCCTATTTAAATTTATGTAAATAAAAATATTGTACTACATAAAAGAAAAAATAATTAAACGTTGCGAAAACATTTTTATATAGATTAAACTATATAATATATATTATGTAAATAAAAATTAAAAATATAAATTTGGTGTGAATAATTTCTAACAATAAAATTGAAAAAACTGAGCACATGAAAAAATACGAAGTGGAAACAGGAAAAAAAGCGATTTGGCTAGGAACTATTACAGCAGGTTATAAAAATTGGAAAAACGGAGAAAAAGAATATTATTTAAACCAAAAACGAATAACTCTTTATGTACCGGAAAATGATAAAGAGGAATGGAAGGAATTTGCTGAAGATAATAAATATTCTACATTATCTAAATTTATAAGAGAAGCAATAAAATTCTTTATTGAATACAAAACTAAAATTATTGACAATGTAGACATCAATTATCTCTCTAAACTTTCTCACGATTTAAAAGAACCTTTAACTTTAATTAAAGCTTATTTACAGCTAGCAGTAGAAAAGTATGGGAATGTAATTGATGATGATCTAAGCGATATGTTAAAAAATATTTTTGAGCAATCTCTTGCTCTTGAAAAAATTATAATTGAAAAATTAGATCCATCTGATAAAATTAGTGATTTAAAGATGAATGAAAGAAAGGAACAAATAGATATTTTACTTATTGAAGATAATCTTGAAACATTAAATTTCTTAACACGTTATTTTTCTTCATTAGGGTATTCCTGTAAAGGAGCTACAAGTGGTACAAAAGGCCTCAAGGAAATGAAGAAAAATATCCCTAAAGTGATATTGCTTGATATTATCTTACCTGATATCAATGGATACGAAATTATTAAAAAAATTCGATTAAATGATTTTTATAAAGATATACCTGTCTTTTTCTTAACTGCTATGCCGAGTACAGAAATGAAAGACAAGGTTAAAGAATTTGGAGCAGCAGGCTTGATATTAAAACCATTTGATCTAAAGGATTTTAAGGTTATCTTTAAATATTTAGAGTAGTTAAAACTTTACATTAATTCAATTCTTTTTTTTGTCAGATCGGTATATTTACCATCCATAATTCTTACTTCGTCTTCCTTTAATAATCCACATAATTTTATGTCCCTCTCGCGCTTTTTTTCCCCACTCTGATTTTTTTCTGCGATTTTGTTCTATGAATCGATAACCAAATAAATCAAGATATTTAATACCACTTGTGAATTTCTTTATCTTATATTCTATTTTATCAATTATTACACTTTTTTTATTACCTAAAAATTGCGTCATATATTTGTAGGCCATTTTTGCCTAGTTCTTCCAACTTTTGGAGTCATCTCTTAAATGTTTCATTAAAATAAATATAGTTATCTTAAATTTAGTTAAGATTATTAAAAATTATCTCTAAAAAACTCTACTGTTTTAGTGGAAGCATTGAGCGCCATATAGCTAACCAATTATCTTCTTTATTGGTGAAGACAAAGATATCCCTACCTGAATCATGGAAGGTTTCACCAGTCATTATATAAGTCATCTCAAAGGTGTAAGAAGCAACGGCTGTATTACCAAATATGAAAATTGCAGGACTATGTAGCTTTCCATGCATGCTTCATTACCCTTACCCAGTAGTTCGAAATCAGGTGAGACGATTACCATATCTTCGTGAAAAAAATTGATGAGATTTTCCGGATTCCCTTTAACCCAAGTTGCGTTTAAATCTTGGACTAGTTGCCATAATTTTTGTTCAACCTTTGTTTTAATAGAAGGTGCCATTATTACCCTAATTTTGTATGTTTTTACAATTAAATTTTCTATTAATATTATCTTATTATGATGATTTAGAATTTAATTCCATGCCTCGAAATAAAAACACAAATAATATAATATTATAATAAAAGAAATAAAATTATATTATATTAAAAATAAAAATAAAAAATATTATGATTACATGGATAATAGCTATCTTACTGACTGTTTGGTGCTTAATAAACAGATTTAGTAAGGATGGCAAAGTTGAAGGACAACCCCTTGGTATGCCTCGAGGAACTGTTAGAGCTTTCATCACACTCCTAATTGTTACTTTTCCATTTACTTATCTGCTTGTAGGAGAGAACATTCCAGGATTAATAACTAATGCGATCTTTATTGTTGTAGCATTTTACTTTGAAACAAGAAAAAGCAGTCAAGATAAACTTAAAGAAACTGTTAACGAAATAAAAAATCCTGAAGAAGCTGAAGAACTCGGGAAGAGTATTAAAAAACCTCTCTACTTGCCGAAATACTCCGTTAGAATTTTATTAATAACCTTTTTAGTCGCAATAATAATTATTAATGCTCTGGGACCAATGATTCCTTTTGAAACAACAAATACTTTAGTTGATCTCTTAATAATCATTATCTTATTTGTTATCGGAGGTTTTTTCAGAGCGATTAAAAATTCGAGAGAAAAAGGAAAATTAAAAGAGCAGATTGAAGGTATTGATGATTACAAATCTCGTTCTAGCAGCGAACTTATTGAAAAGTTAGGAAAACAAGAACTCAGTTGGTGGGAACAAAAAGGTAAAACAATTCTCTCTTGTTTAACATTAGCAGCAATTGTTACGTCGTTGTTATTTTTTACATTTGACTATGATTTCATATTATTGTCTTTGCCATTCTATGAATTTTCATTTCGCGAAACCTTGTTGTTACTTATCAGTGTGTATTACGGCTTCAGAGATTAATTTTTTTTTTAATTAATCGATTTTCGACAACTTTCCTCGAAATCTATTAAGGAGTATAAATTAGTTCAATTCTTTTAAAATTGAATTATTTCTTTAATTTGCTAGATTTTTAAAGAATTCTTCTGAAAGAGCAAGTTCACCTTCTAAGTCTTTACAATGCCCTGAAATTTCTCCAAACAAAGATGCGGCTTTCTTAAAAGGCCCTCCCTTTTGGAGCAAACCAGCCTTTTCCATTTCTACCATTTGAGCAAGTATAGGTTTAAACAATATCAAAAGATCATACACTCCTTTTAAAATATTGTTAACGATTAGAATTTCCTTCCCTACATTAGGGCTTTTTTTCTTATTATTATTATATTTTTTCATTTTAAAATAGAATTCATTATTATTTTTTAATTATATATTACATTTTTAATTTAATAAATGGTATCTTTTTAATTTTCCAGTAAAATCATTTTTATACAAAAAAATATCAATTTTATTTCTGGAACTACTTTTGTGGCAAAAATTTTTTACAATACAAAAATTTTGAGCTATTTTTTCAATTTTTTTCAACAACAATTTATGTAATTTGTGTAAAAAAGCAACAAAAATCGACTTCCCTATAGATATCATTCGATAAATGTACACAATATATTTTAATGTATTAAGAAACCTGAGATAAATTTTTAAAAATGATAAAAATTTGTGCTTTTAACAATAATCTTAAAGAAAACATAAAAATTCATATCTTTTTACTTATAACAAGCGTATTTTAATTCTAAAAATTGTATTTTTTGAATTTCAGATGATTTTAATAATGAAAAATTCATTTTTAAATATTGAAATGAATTAAATTAAAAATCCTATAAAAAAAATAATAAAAATGAATTGTTATGAAACGAAAAGGGCTACACAAACCTACTATAGAGGATGTTATTGAATTAAGTGGTCTTGAAACATTGCATCCTGGAGGATTTGCTTTAACAAAAAGAACTGCTGAGCTTGCAGACTTAAAACCGGGCATGAAAATTTTAGATGTTTCTTGTGGAAGGGGTACACAATCTGTTTTTTATGCTAAAAATTACGGCGTTAATGTTGTAGGTATTGATATTTCTGACGATATGGTTAAGGCCGCAACTAAAAATGCTGAAGAAGCAAATCTCTCTGATAAAATCAAATTTAAACTTGGAGATTCACAAAATCTTCCTTTTGAAAGCAAAACTTTTGATGTTGTAATTAATGAGTGTGCTGTAGGCATTCCAGACGATTCTCAAAAGGTTATAGATGAGATGGTTCGGGTTGCTAACGATAATGGCGTAGTTATCTTTCATGAATCAACTTGGCGTAAACACCTTTCTAATGAAGAGAAAGAGGAATTTTCAGAGCGTTATGGTACTACACCACTAGAATATGACGAATGGATAAGTATGCTTAATAAAGCAGGCGTGAATGATATTATAACTGAATTTGATGAATGGTCTAAACCCGAAATGTTTTGGAATATTAGAAAAGACCGTAAAGTAGAACATTTTTCAAAAATCTTTACTAGAAAAGAATTA
>SDBS01004746.1_pt1 | contig 13322 bp, 14 predicted proteins | sample 2277091 | NCBI WGS metagenome assembly SDBS01 (sample SAMN10404972, study PRJNA504765) | marine sediment metagenome | isolation source: marine sediment core GS10_PC15, 163 cmbsf | place: Arctic Ocean: Southern Knipovich Ridge | collected 2010 | reverse complement strand
CTTCCCGTCGCCGGGACTGGGTGTTACCCAGCACCTTGTCCTGCGGAGCCCGGACTTTCCTCCCCCTTGAAGCCAAGGCGGCGGCCATTTGTCCTACTCTGACACACCCTGGGTGGCGTAGAGCGCATAGGGCATATCGTTGAGACCTTTGCAAAACGTCCCCTTTCGAAGTCTGCGCTTATCTGCTCAATCTCCGCGTTGCATTCGGATTTTAATCCTCGAAATATTCAATATATTCCTGTGGTTAAAATCCTCATGCGCCTTGATCTTGAACGAAATTGAACGTTTTTCAAAGGTCTCGTGTTAAACCGTGGATCAGGGTTGCGATGCAACCCGATTGTTCTTGTAACGCTCATCATCGCCCCAATAGATAATGCGTGTGCAGTTGGGGCAGGTCATGAGCTTATCACCTCGAACTAATTCGTTAAATTCCTGTGGCGGAATATCCAAGTGGCATGTCTGGCACACGCCCTTTATAACCGGGCTGACTCCTATACCGCCCTTATGTGCCCTAAGAGAATCATACCTTTTTAGCAGGTCAGGGTCAACAGCCTGAGAGAATCGTATCCTCTTCTTTTCAATTTTATCAAGGTCCTGGTTCAAGGCCTTAAGTATTTTCAGGATCTCATTATGATCCAACTCGAACTGTTGCCTCGTCTCTTCGATTTTTTCCCTGCTGGTGGCGTAGTTGGCTTCAAGGGCTTCCATCTGCTCCATGATATCGATGGCCCTGTCTTCCAAGAGCGATTTTCCCCTTTTTAAATCATCAATCTCTTTTAGAGCAGCCTGGTATTCTTTGTTTGATTTTATATTGGACAATTTTATATCAGCTTTTTTCAGTCTGTTTTCTATCTCCTCAATCTCTTGCTCTGCCTGCCGCCTCTCACGTGTGTATGCCTCAAGCCGGTTTGACTCTGCTTTCAACTGATCTTCCACTGCTGCCAGTTTCTCTTTAAGCCTATGGATCTTCTTAGGCCCTTCCTCTTCCTTGATTTGTATGTCTCTCACCCGGATATCGCAATCCTGGAGGGCGATAAGAATCTTCATTTTTTCTTCCAAGTCTTTACCTCGACTGAAACAGTTTGAGATCTTTGTAGATGGGACGCAGATCTCCTCAGATGGCGCAGATTGAATATTGGTCCTCCATATCTGCGTTTTTCTACGTCCTATGTTGTTTTTAGGGTCACTACGACCCAGTGTGTCGGGATAATCGTCAATCTGGAATCATCAATTTTACTCCGTTGAATGTTTTAGTCTTTCCCATTCAACCGGGGCTTTTCTTTCCTATTTCACTGGGGCATCAATCCAGATGGGGTCGGTTTCATACTTGTCTATCTCGAACGTAACCTCCCAACCCTTTGCCTTTAATATCTTGTTTAAATTCTTTACAAAAATCCTGAATGCGGTTTTTTCCGTATGAAAGTGGCCCCCGTCGAGAAGGGCCATTCCCAAAGATTTGGCCTCTAATGCAACGTGGTGGCCGACATCCCCGGTCAGGAGGAGGTCAGCTCCTTTTTCATAGGCAAGGGAAAGGAGACTTCCACCCGATCCCCCCACTACGGCAAGACGACGAATCAGGGCGTCTCTTTGACCGACCACCTTGATATTTTGAGAGCCAAGGACCTTCTTAACATCCCTTGCCACAGCAGACAATTCAGTCGGTCCTGGCAAATCGCCAATCCTCCCCAAGCCCACCCCGTCCATTTCGTCAGCATTCTTCAAGACCTCCACATTTCTAAGACCCATAAGATCGGCCAAGATATCGTTTATGCCTCCCTGGGCCGCATCTAAGTTGGTATGCGCAGCTACAATGGAAACCCCCCTCCTTGCAGCTTTAGCAACTACATCACCGGGAAAGGAATTGATATCAAGCCGCGACAGGGGCTTGAAGATCAAGGGATGATGGGTGAACAGCAGTTGAGCGTTGGCTTCAGCTGCAGATGTAAGGGCATCAAGTGTCGGGTCGAGGGATGTGAAGACCTTTCTGATTTTTTGAGACAGTGAACCCACCTGGAGACCGGGATTGTCCCAAGGTTCGGCCAATCGTTCGGGTGCGATGGTTTCTAACAAGCCTAAAAAATCCTTTAGCGTGGGTTTCATGTTAAAAAATTCAAAGGGCGCATCCTCTTAAGGATACGCCCTTTATGGAACAATTATTCCCGATCCGGGGAAAACATCTCTAACAAAGTCCTTGGAAACATGATGAGAGTCTAAGTGTTGGTGGGCCCACCTGGTTTCGAACCAGGGACCTACCGGTTATGAGCCGGTGGCTCTGCCAGCTGAGCTATGGGCCCTCTGATCATTCCTAAATAGTGCCTGAACGAAAACTGTCTTTTTCGCCCATATCTGCGTCAGACTCAAATTTTACCCTCGAAATACTCAATGTATTCCTGTGGTTAAAATTTTCGCCTTCCTTGATCTGAACAAAAAATCCTAGTTTTCGTTCGGGCACTAAATATTGGTAAATACAATGCGCATCCAACAGAAATTTGTCAAGAGAAAAGGTGCATGGTTTCAATTATCCATAAAGCTTTTCAGCTTTTTGCTTCTGCTGGGGTGCCTCAATTTCCTGAGCGCTTTGGCCTCTATCTGCCTGATACGCTCTCTGGTAACGCTGAAATCGCGGCCTACTTCTTCTAAGGTGTGGTCTGATTTTTCACCGATCCCAAATCTCATCCTAAGAACCTTCTCCTCTCTTGGAGTGAGGGTAGTAAGGACTCTTCTTGTTTGTTCGGCTAATCCGAAGTCGACAACCGCATCTCCAGGGGAGAGGACATTTTTGTCCTCAATAAAATCTCCCAGGTGGCTGTCTTCCTCTTCGCCGATAGGGGTTTCGAGAGATATCGGTTCTTTGGCTATCTTTAGCACCTTTCTAACCTTGTCAAGCGGGAATTCCATCTTTTCGGCGATTTCCTCCGAAGTAGGCTCGCGGCCATGTTCCTGTACAAGATAGCGGGATGTTCGCATGAGCTTGTTAATGGTCTCTATCATGTGGACGGGAATGCGGATAGTCCTGGCCTGATCCGCTATGGCCCTGGTAATCGCCTGTCTGATCCACCAGGTAGCGTAGGTGCTGAATTTATACCCGCGTTGATATTCGAATTTATCCACCGCCTTCATCAATCCAATATTTCCTTCCTGGATAAGATCAAGGAACATGAGGCCCCTATTGGTGTATTTTTTGGCAATGCTGACAACCAGCCTCAAATTGGCCTGAATGAGCTCTGATTTTGCTCTGTTCGCTTCATATAAGCTTTGTTCCACCTTTTTTAGCTTGAGCTTTATCTGACGGGGGGTCAAATCAGTCCGTTCCCTGGCTTGCTTGATAATTTTTTGGGCGCTATCCGCCTCGGACTTCAAGACAATAATCTCACTCTTTGCCAGGCCGATGGGTAGGATTATCTGGTCATCTTTTGCCGATTTTGGGATTTTGGCAGCACACCTTTTCAGATAAGAAATCGGTTTACCGCCTGCCCGCAACATACATCCTTCTATCTTTCTCTCTGCTGTTTCGACCTCCGCCGACAGCTCCCTAAACTTGTCAATCATTTTCTCAACCTGTTTTTCGCCCAGGCTGAATGAACTTACAAGCTTCATAATCTTCTGTTGATCCCGCTTTGTCTGTGCTGTGAGCTTCTTTTTTGTTTCTTCAGTGCAGCGGACCTTGGACTTTTCACGCCTTTTAAGGCGCATACGTTCATTCAACTCCTTCATTCGATTAATCAGGTTAATGACAGATTCCTTCCTCTCACCCAGCAGCATGTAGCTGTCATCGTCTTCCATGTCATTGATAACGTCTTTTAGTTTTACTTCATTATTCCTGAGCATCTCCCCTAACTCGATAATACGCTCCACCCCCACACCGCAAAGGAGAAGCCGTTGCAAGGTTTCATTTTCGCCTGCCTCAATTCGTTTGGCTATTTCGACCTCTCCTTCTCTCGTGAGGAGAGAGATGCGGCCCATCTCTTTCAGATACATTTTCACAGGGTCAGCGGCCCCGGAGGCTGCCTCTGCAAGATCTACGGATGCATTGACTTTTTCTTCTGCTTTTGCCGCCTTTTTCTTTGCCTCCTCCGCCTTTTCGATTTTCTTCTTAGCCGCATCATCAATAACCATGATGTCCAGCTCTTCAAACATCATCATGAGTTCATCGATGTGCTCCTCAGAGGATACAAAATCATCAGACAGATCATCATTTAGCTCTTCAAAGGTAATGTAGCCCCTATTTTTACCGTTATGGATCAACCGCTTTAAATTGATCATATCGGCGTTATTATCCATCATGTTACCTCTATTCGCTATCCGTTAAATACTGCCCGAACGAAAACTGTCTTTTTCGCTCCCGCCTCGGCGGGACGTCAGATAAAAATTTTAATCTTCCTTGACCTTGACAAAAAATCCTAGTTTTCGTTCAGACACTAAATAAGTAAAAACCAATAACTAACAACTAATCTGTGCCCTTAATTTTAATAACAGATCGTTCAAGGCCTCGGGATCGCCCTTGATTTCCTTAACTGAGTCTGAGAGCCTTTTTTGACGTGCTTTTTCCCTGATTTCTTCGACCGCCTGTTTCACCTCCTGATCCGAATAAATGGAGTCGGCCACCATTACCTCTCTAAGTCGTATACGAACATCGTCATTATCGAGGTTTTCCTCAATATTTTCGGGTGAAAACTGGCCTTCCCTCCGATATTTCTCGAAAATGACTTCAACAATTTTTGAGGCAGTGTCGTCTGAAAGCAGGGTCTTGCAATCAGAGTTTATCAGTCCGGTTACTGCCTTGGGATGATGCACAAGCAGGTTGAGTAACTGGATGTCTCCTATTTTCTTCTCTACCTTTGGGTCTGTCAATCGGCCTTTCAGGCCTCTTTCAAGGACGTCTCCTGAGAGGTCTTGTTTGAAGGACTTTAATTCAGACAAGATCACTTCTTCTTTGATCCCAATCTGTTCCGAGAGACGTCCCGCATATAACGAACGTTGTGCAGCGTTTCGGAGTTGCGACAGGACTGGCAGGATTTCCTTCAATACATGAACCTTTCCCTCTATGTCTGAATCATCTTGCGTCAATTTCTGATCAAGAAAAAAGTCAAACATTGAAGAGGCGCTATCCAAAAGCTTTAAGAACTCGGGCAGGCCCTTTGTGTTTACAAAACTGTCTGGATCATGACCATTCGGTAAGACAACCGCCTTGGCAGGAAGCCCTTCATTCAAAAAGAGGGGCAGACTTCTTAAGGCCGCATTTCTTCCTGCTTCGTCAGAGTCGAAGACTACCACAGCCTCCTTGGCGTATCCTTTTATCTTTCGGATATGCTGTGCGGTTAGGGCAGTCCCAAGGGTGGCCACCACCTCATCCAGCCCGTGTCTTCTCAAGGCCAGAAGGTCCATGTATCCCTCAACAATAACCGCTATTCCTTTTTGCCTGATCGCCTTAAAAGAGGCATGCAATCCATAGGGAAATTCTCCCTTATGGAAAACCGGGGTTTCGGGCGTATTCAGATATTTGGGCAGGGAGTCGTCAAGGACCCTCCCTCCAAATCCAACCACCTGTCCTCTTAGATTTAGAATGGGGAACATAACCCGGCCCCTGAAACGATCGTAATATCCCCCGCCCTTTTTAGGAATGATCAGGCCTGCCTGGACAGCCCTTTCCAAGTCTATCTTATGCTCCCTTAGATAATCAGTAATCTCGTGCCATTTATCAGGGGCATACCCCAGGCGGAATTCCGAGATAATCTCCTTTGAAAGTGCCCTTTTCTTCAGATAATCTGCTGCAGGGTTTCCTCTTGCAGCTTTACTCAATGCCTGTTGGAAATATAGTGCAGCGGTCCCATTTATCTTGAGGAGGGTTTCTCTGAGATCGCTCCTCTTTTTCTCTTCAGTTGCGGAAAATTTTTCAGTAATTTGTACATTATACCTTTCTGCCAAATCCTTCAGGGCCTCTGGAAAGGTGAGTCCGTGGTACTCCATCCAGAAGGCGAAGATATCCCCCCCCTTTTTGCATCCGAAGCAGTGGAACATCTGTCTGTCCGAACTGACCGTGAACGATGGGTCCTTTTCAGCGTGAAAAGGGCAGAGGCCAATAGAGTTCTTTCCGGCCTTTTTAAGCTGAACAAACTGACCGATGACCTGTACAATGTCGGCCGTCCGTTTTATTTCTTCTTTGGCAGACTGGTGGTTTGGCATTTTTAATTCAAATTAGAAACCTTGATCTAAAAAAGGGCCTCGTTTCTGAAATCAGACTCAGCTCGTTGTGGATGTCTCTTGAATCATTTGATGGTTTGAGGGATAGGCCATGTGATTGACCCGGCGAACAGGAGGCATAGCGCGACAGGATTTCCATCAGGTGATAATGTCCTAAAACCTGATATGTATGCTGGGTCATCGAGGCTCTATCAATAGGTGCGCAATCTCTGGGTCATTGTATAGTTCCACGGCGTTAAACTATCAGAAATTTTTGGCAGAAATTTTTGGTCCCTTTTCGGCAGACTACGAAGTTAGAAGCTTTTTTGCTATCTCATTTACTTCTTTCCCCTGTACCTGTCCTGCCATCCTGGCCATAGCCGCCTTCATGACATTTCCCATATCTTTGGGGCTCTCAGCAGACAGCTCAGAAATGATTTGCCGGACAGTCTCTTCGATTTTCTCCGGGGTCAACTGCTGTGGCAGGTATTCGTAGAAGATCTCGATCTCTTTTTCTTCCTTTAGGGACAGATCCTCACGATTCCCGTTTCTGAATTCCTTCGCAGCCTCTTTGCCTTTTCTGATCAGGGATGAAACAACGGCCTGGATTTCCTCATCCGTTAATTCACGCCTTTTTTCCACCTGCAAATTTTTTGAAGAGCTCTTGACCATCCTTAAACAAGAAAGGCGGATGCCATCCTTTGCCTTCATGGCCTGTTTGAGATCTTCAGCTATTCTTTGATTTAGGGACATGTTCTTTTGTTGAAAGTTCAGGGTTCAGTGAGTATATAGAAATATGAAACCTTTTATTCTACGACAAATATATAATATGTCAACTCCTAACATCATTTTTTTTGCCTTTGCATGCCTTTATAGCTTCAGCTAAGTCAAGGCTTCCATCGTATAGGGCCCTGCCCGTAATCATTCCCGTAACTCCGACCTCTGCCAGGGGCAAAATGTCTAAGACATCCGAGATTTCAGAAATCCCACCCGACGCTATTACTGGGATCTCAATTGATTTTGCCAAGCTCTTCGTGGCCTCCACATTGCATCCTGTTCTCATGCCATCCCGGTTGATATCAGTATAAATGATTGCTGCTAACCCGGCCTTTTCAAACTGTTTTGCAAGTTCCAAAGGAGTCTGTTTGACATCCTCTGTCCACCCCTCCACTGCAACACGATTGTTCTTGGCATCTATGCCTAAAATAATTTGTCCGGGAAAGGCACGGCAGGCATTGCGAACAAATTCCGGGTTCTTATGGGCTACGGTCCCCAGAATCAGGTATTGGAGCCCGAGTGAAAAATAGGCTTCCAAGACAGACATCTCCCTCACCCCGCCCCCAAGCTCTATCGGGATAGGGACAGAATTCACAATTCGCTTGATAACCTCTTTGTTGACCGGTTTGCCCTGTACAGCGCCATCCAGATCGACGAGATGAAGCCTCTGGGCGCCGCATTCATGCCATCTTACCGCCATCTCCTCGGGGACATCAGAAAAAACGGTCTCATCTGACATCCTCCCCTGTTTGAGCCTGACACAACGGCCCTCTTTGATGTCAATAGCCGGGATAATAAGCAAATGTCTAATCCTTTACTGCCTTTTTCTTAAGCGGAGAACCAGGCATATCCTCTAATAATTTATCTAATCCGAATTTGGCTAATTTCTTGGCGGTCAGCCATAGACCTTTGCTATTAATGTAGGTCTTATAGTCAAAGAGATCCTCGAATAAAGATCTCTGGGTCTTGTCATAGTTGCCCCTCCATAGAATAGCGCCATCTGACGGCCTCACAAGAGAGAGATCAAAGGCTACTGAAGCCGGACTCTCGACCCCGAAATCGGCACCGACCCGCTCTCGCCAACGGTATACCTGGCCTATCAGGACAGCATCCGCGCCAAAAGTCTTTCCAACTTCCTGGAGCATTTTTAGAGGACTTACTCCCACTTTTGTGTCTGAGCCTACGACGCTTTCAATGATCCCTTTAGCCTGGCCAGGCGGTATCAGATTCCATCTCTTGTCGGTGACTAACATGTCAAATAGCTGACCTGTCAACCACTTAACCACATCTCGGGGAACGGGTTGAGACATAAAAGCAGTCCCTGTTATCGGATTTCGAACCAGATCGGGTTTTTCTCCTTTCGAGATCGCGGCCCGGAATCCAACAACGACAACCTTTTTTATTATTGGCTGGGGAGGTGCTTGAGACTGAACAGGGACCCTGCCACCTTGACAGCCCCCGTTTGTTAATAGGAAGAAAATGGCGAAAAGCCATAAGTAATATCGTCGGGATTTCCCTCGATCTTTCTCAGGCATGGGTGCCTCGTCCGTTATAGAACCCCTTTTGTAGAGGGTAAATTCCCGCTCAAGCGGGCTTCAATACCGGTAGCCTGGTCTAAGGCCCTCCCAAATGCCTTGAAGATGGCCTCAGCAACATGGTGAGGTTCGTCCCCTGAGAGCAGGTCGATGTGTAACGTTATGCCTGCATTGGTTGCCAGGGCACGAAAGAACTCTTTGACCAAGCCTATGTCAAATGTCCCTGTAGTACTTTTTTTGAGTATTACCCGGTAGACGAGGATTGGCCGGTTTGAAATATCGATGACTATTCTTGCTAAGGCCTCATCCATCGGGACAGTCGATTCGCCGTACCGCCTGATTCCGCCTTTGTCACCTAACGATTTTTTCAAGGCCATTCCGAAACAGATCCCCAAGTCTTCAATAGTGTGGTGGTCGTCAATCTCTCTATCTCCCCGGGCTTTCAGATCTATTTCCATAAACCCATGAGCCGCCATCAGGTCTAACATGTGGTCCATAAAGGGGATGCCGGTATCCACTCTGGAAGGCCCGATCCCGTCAAGATTGAGGAGCAGGGAGATATCTGTCTCCTTGGTTTTCCTCTCTATTTTTGCCTTTCGTTTCATCCTTATTCCTTATAATTGCATAACGGAGAAAAAATGGTGGAGATGAGGGGATTCGAACCCCTGACCTGTACGTTGCGAACGTACCGCTCTCCCACCTGAGCTACACCCCCACAGCTTGCCGTCGGTGCCTCTCCATCAAATAAAATCCTTGACAGATCACACACATAACATTTTAGTATATACATTCATAATATTAAAGCAATCTTTTTTTTAGCGCATCGGGTCGAAATTGTTTGACATTAGATATGGTTATGGTAAGAATTAATTATTGCCCCCGTAGCTCAGGTGGATAGAGCATCAGATTCCTAATCTGGGTGTCGTGCGTTCGAGTCGCGCCGGGGGCACCAAACAAACTCAAGTGGACGGAGATATGTTATGAAAAAACTGAAGATTTTTATACTGTCACTCCTGATAATTTCCGGTGCGGGTTTTGCCGGGTGTTGCGGCAGTCCTGGAGAAGGAGGGAAGGGCGGGACAGCCGAAGTCCATGTTAAGAAGCATACCACTGGACAGGAGTTGATTGATCTTCAAAAGGCACACGAAAGCGGTGCGATTGATGACAAGGAATACGAGAAACAAAAGGAGGCGATTTTGGATGGAAAAAAATAGATCCGGCTCAAGGCCGATCAATTCCGTTTAAAAATCGCTTCTTGCTCAACCATCCCTGAAGATAAGTCACCATGCGCCCCTCAGGTTCTCTCGATAACCGAAGGGATATCAAAACACCCTTTGATCGCCTCGATGGCTAATGTTATATGGGAGGATGGTACGACCCCTGTAATTGAAGCTATTGTGCAGCTTAGTCCTAAGAGATCAATATCCCCTTTTTCTAAGGAAATCAGGAGTTCGCTTACTATTCCGTAGCGGTCGCCAAAATGGGGGCCGTTCATGGCAAAGGTGGATACGGGCGCGAGACTCTGTGTATCCGCCTGGGGAGCTATTCCATTTATAATTCGTATGTAAGAGCTGTTTGCGGTTACGGGCAAACAAAAGGCCACTTTTTCTTTTCCTTCTTCCTCACAGGGACTTGTGGCTAAAAAGGTGAGATTGAGGCCGAGCCGGGCAAATTCCTTAAAGGAAGTCCCAAAGTCTCCTATACTCTGAGTATTCAGTTTTACCCGCAGAAACTCCTGATTATCCTGATACTCAAGTCCGTATACTTTTGGTCTTTGCTCCTGAAATGAGGCGACCACCTCCTTGTATAGCTGTTCCTTTCCCTTTTGGGCCAGTTTCCAGTCTGCCGGGGTCCGATAGGCGCTGAAACTAAACGGCCCGAAGAGAGCTCTGCTTGCCTTGTTTAGGACGTTTTCATTAAGGACAATGGAAATGGCAGATGGCGAATTGGCCAGTGCATTCGCGTTTACACCCTCTCGCCCAAAGGCCTCAAATAGAGAACCGGTGATTTCAGGGTTTTTCTTGTGGGGAAAGATGGAGAGAATGGTGCTGTCAGGGTAATGGATCGATTTTTTTTCAAATGCCTTTTCGATCAGGCCGAGTGCCTTGCCTGCATCTCTGGACTCAACCGCAATGTTCAATCCCCAGGCATGGTCGTCAAAGACGCAGGTGACGTAAGGGAGATTTATTTTTTCATCTGCAATGAAACTGAAAAATCTCGAAGGGAAACCCTTTGTCTGTTTAGGGGAAAACAGCGAGATTAGCGTCACATCTTTCAGGACCTTAAACCCGCCGAGTTTTTCTGGGGCAGACATAAAAAAACCTGAACACTAAGCCGTGAAATTGAATGTTGACCATTGGCGGGGCCAGTTTCCTTCCATCCCCATTAGGCAGAGGGCAACAAAACTGCGAAGACAGGATGTGAAGGGAAGACCGCCTATCTCCAACTGCCACTTATAACAGGGCGGTCACTACCTCCCAAAGGCCCTCTGTATCAATCGGCTTGGCAATATAGTCGTCTGCCTCTGTGGACATGCCATCAGCGTGTGTGTAAGTGGTCGTTGGAACCGCTTCGCCCACAGCAGTGAGAAGCACTATGGGAATATCCCGGGTCTTCTCGTCGGCCTTGAGTTCAGCGCAAAGGACATAACCGTCTTTCCGGGGCATCATTATATCAAGGATAACCAGGTCCGGACGTCTTTCTTTGATAGATTCCTCCCCTTCAATACCATCATAGGCATGTCCTACTTCACATCCCTTGCTTTCTAACATCATTGAAACGGTTTCTACCAGATCGGGATCGTCATCTACTACCAGAATATATTTCTTGTCCATACTCAATCCTCCTTTTTCCTATATTATTCCAGGAAATCGTAAATCAACAATCATCAATTGTCAATCAACAATCAACAATCATAAATCCTTCGGCCTCGGATAAAGCCCGCTCCGTTCCACGATCTCTGGAACCTTTTCTTCCCATTCGATGGCCATGATATGAAATCCTCTCACTCCCTCGCATTCCTTCAACCGCTGGATGGTTTCAACGCAGATGTTAACCCCTTCTTCGGGCTGGTTTTCTTTGGGTACGCCGGCCATTCTCTTGACTACTTCATCAGGCACGTCCATCCCAGGAACACGGTTTTTCATATATTTGGCCATACCTGCTGATTTAAAAGGGGTCACCCCGGCCAGGATATAGACCTTTTCGTGAAGCCCCCGATCACGGGCCTGCTTCATCCAGAGTTCAAATTTGTCTAAGTTATATATGCACTGGGTCTGAATAAACTCCACGCCGGCAGCGATTTTTTTGGCCAAACGGGGGACCCGTATTTCAAAGGGATCTGCAAATGGGTTGGCTGCAGCTCCCACAAACATTTTTGGCGGTCGTTTGATATCGTCCCCTCCTAAGAATTTGCCTTCATCCCGCATCAATCTCACGGTCTGAATCAGCTGCATGGAGTCCAGGTCAAAGACATTCTGTCCCTGGGAGGAGTCTCCGAACATTTGGTGATCCCCTGATAGACAGAGGATATTATGAATGTCAAACGATGCGGCCCCTAAGATATCGCTCTGCAGAGCGATCCGGTTCCTGTCCCGGACTACCATCTGAAGCGTTGGCTCGAGCCCCATCAGTTTGAGGTGGATACAGGAGGCCAGACTGGATAGACGGGTCACGCTGGTCTGATTATCGGTGATGTTAATTGCATCCACATGGTCTTTGATCATTTCAGCCTTCTTGGTGATCGCTTCAGGGTCACTCCCTCTCGGTGGGCCGCACTCTGATGTGACTGCCAATTGTCCTGAACCAAGGATTTTTTCAAGCCTGCTCGGTGTTTTCGCGCTCATTGTCTCACATCCTCCCTGACCACTTTTCTGGGGCCACCGGCCCGTTCTGTTGACCAGTCTTTGATCGGAGCGATTTCTTCATATTCATCTAATCTGTCAAGCTCTTTCAGTCGGTCAATAATAAGTTGCCACGCACAATCCAGATCTTTACTTATTTCACATTTTCCTTGTGTAGAACCGCCACAGGGGCCGTTGAGGAGCCTCTTGGCGCACCGGGATATGGGACAGATGCCGGCGGTTCTATCCAGGATGCATTGTCCGCACCCCTGACAACGTTCGCTCCACACACCCCGCTCTTCAGTCACTCCCATAAAACAGGTGTTGACTCCGGGATAGACAGGGGTGCCGAAGTATTTTTCGGCCACAAACTGAACCCCGACCCCACAGGCCAACGAAACAACAGCGTCATATTGATCGATGCTGTTCCGGATTTCCTCCAAGTATTCGTGATCGCACTGTCTTTCTAATGTGATCTCATCTACCTCGATTTTTGTTCCCTCGTTCATGAAGTACATACGGAGAGCCGAGGCCAAAACAGCGACCTCTCTTTTCCCGCCGGCCTCACAAACGGTGACGCACTCATTGCAGCCTAAAATGAGGATTTTCCGGTAGCCCTTTACCATATCGATAATCTCCTCAATAGGCTTCTTGTCTGCAACGATCATATGATATCTCCTCCTATCGGCAATTATTTTGATTGAATATTGACTATCGAATATTTGCGGAGTTGTTTCGCTTAATCCTTTTCAATTTTCAATTCTCAATCTTCACTTTTCAATGTCCCTATGCTGCCTTCTGCATGGCTGTCTTAATCGGATTTGGTCCCATATCTCTTATTTTTTCAGTCATCTCCACGGCGATTTGGACGAAATGGGGCGCCTCACTTGAGGAGAGATTAAACATCCGCACTCTCTCCCCTCCGATCCCAATTTTTTCCAGGATCTCCTGGGCCTGTTCAACTCTTTTACGGGCCCTGATGTTCCCA
>SDBS01004745.1_pt1 | contig 13322 bp, 11 predicted proteins | sample 2277091 | NCBI WGS metagenome assembly SDBS01 (sample SAMN10404972, study PRJNA504765) | marine sediment metagenome | isolation source: marine sediment core GS10_PC15, 163 cmbsf | place: Arctic Ocean: Southern Knipovich Ridge | collected 2010 | reverse complement strand
GTGCTCACCTTCTATCCGGATAGCTGGGAGACGACAGAGTGGGAGACTATCACCCTCGTCTCCGGGGCCCTCGACGACCTGCAGGCCAGTGACAACACCTACATGGAGTGGCAGTGCAAGACCGGCAGCCAGACGTATGCGCTGGGGTTCACGTTCAACACCGGCTACACCCCGGGTCAGGTGGCCAGGATCTACGTGGAGAGCGAGTTCCACTCCACCCAGTCCAATACACCGTACTGGTTCTGCTGGGTGAAGAACACGGGCAGTAGCGACTACAAGATTCTGGACTACGTAAAGTGGACCACCACCGACCAGTGGTTCAACTGGGACTCCACCGACACCACGAAGTGGATGGACGCCGATGGCACCGTCACAGTGTGGTGGTGCGGCTGTCCGGACGGCAGCACAGACTACCAGCAGCACATGGACATGATGCGCGTCAGGCTGGAGCTCAACTAAGCAGCTAACCTACCAGGCGCGCCGTTGGCTCAAGAGGGGACCCGCCTCGGCGGGTCCCCTCATCGTGCGCTCGGGGCCGCCTGCGTGTGTCGAGGCCCCGTGGTACCGCTGTGACGGGCGTTCCATCAAGTGCCGACCCCCATGCATCAGCTCAGACCGCCAGCTCGTAGACGGTGATCCGTTGCTCGCGGAAGTGACGCAGCCGAATCGGGCCCGTCACCTGCTTCGCGGATCGTTCTGGCTTCTGCCAGGTCTGCCCCCGATAGACTGTCGCCGGCTTCGCCCCGCTGAGGCGCTGATGAGGTCGGCACTCCTTGTAGTACTCCTGGAAGTCTGCCAGCAGTTGCCCCAGATGAGCCAGGCCTCGGATGAGCACGACCCGCGCCAGCCATTCGTGCTTGAGGGTCCAGATCAGTCGCTCCGTCACCGCGATAGACCCATGCCTACCCACCGCACCGAGCCGGTGCTTGACGTCCCAATCCCTGAGCAGCTCGGCGAACGCTTTGCCGGTGAAGATGCCCTCCTGGTCGCTGATCAGGTGCTTGGGGGGCCCATGGTGCAGGAAGGCACCCTCCAGCACGTCCACCACCCAGCCGGCATTGGGACCCTCCAGCGGAGCTGTCAGTCGGCGTGTAATAATGACCCACCTGAAGGGGTATCGGCGTCGAGAGCTGACCCATGTGGGAGATCGCAATAGGGCATTCAGAGGTCAATATGGGTCCAACTCATCCAATCCGGGGTGGGTCAATATTGGACGCTGATGGTGGGTCAGTTTCCGACGCCGATTGACACGGTATGCCGGCCATGGCAGCAGTTGCGCCCAACAGGCAGGCAACAGACAGACCAAGAGCGATCGGGCGAAGTCGGCCGAAACCGGACATGGACGTATCCTCCTTCGTATCTTCCGGAGGTAGTCTCCACGTGGCTTTCGTCAGAGCTGGGACGGAGGCTGAGGATGAGCATCGGAGGGAGCTACCCTGTGGGCGATTTTCGATGGCATCAGGAAGGTTCCTGTCGTAGCTGGCGGCCAGTCTCTGATATCGGTCAGGTGATCTGGAAGGACTGGGCGAGGCCGGCTGTGGTCGTTACTTCGCCGTAGAACCGCCCTAGCCTTGCTCTGACGTGCTCTCTGTCATATCGTGGGTGCTCCATTTCGCGGGAGGATGAACCCACGTGTCGTTGTCGAGCGCCCGTAAGACCGCTCCGAGGGCGCTTTGGGGCACGGATGAGTTTCTGGACAGGGCGGGCGGCTGCGGACGGGAGTCCTTCCGAGCTCTCAGGCCGGCTTCACGAGCGGTTGATGGGGACAGCCTGCCACAGCGGCGCGCCCGTGGCCCATCCCGCGCGCTCCCGCACGACGGTGTCCACATATGCCCAGAATCCCGCTTTGGCATGGGGCCTGCTCACGTCCCATTGCGTTTCATCGGTGCGAATCAAATCCTGTTGTGTTGCAGAATCGCCGAAAAGTGCAACGCAACAGCAGTTGTGTTGCACTCATTCAAATCACCCTCGTCCCTGGGTGATGCCGATCAGCTCCGGGAAGATCAGGATGGCTGCTCTTCGCCCCTTCCCAGGTCGCAAGTCCTGGAGGCCGCCCTGCGCTCGTAGAACTCCCAGAATCCTGCGGGCGCTCGCCGGCGGAATACCTGACCGCTGGATGAAGTCGGTAATCCGGAAGATCGGCCGATCGAACAGCGCATCAATGGTCTGGATGACGTACTGTGAACGCACTATGGTCGGGACCTCCTCCTTCATCCTCTCGTACAGAGCGAGAATCTCTTGTGTCTTCTGGGTGTTGACCGCCGCCTGCTCTACCACCGCGGTGAGGAAGAAGGATATCCATCCATTCCAGTCGTCGTCCCGCGAGATGCTCAGCAGTCGCTCGTAGTAGACATCCCGATGCTCTTCCAGATAGGCGCTCAAGTAGAACATCGGGCTTGAGAGGAGCCCTCTGTCGAACAGGTACAGCGGTATGAGCATCCTTCCCATTCGGCCGTTTCCGTCAAGGAAGGGATGGATTATCTCGAACTGCGCCTTGACGACGGCAAGCTGGACGAGCCGGTCTCTCTCCTCGTCGTGCAGGTACTTCTCCCAGTTGTCCAGTGCCCCAGCAAGCCGATCCGGTGACGGCGGCACGAAGGTAGCCTTCTCAATGGGAGATCCAGGGGGAGCGATGTAGTTCTGGCTCCGCCGGAATTCACCGGGAGCCTTGTTCCTGCCTCGCACGCTGTCGAGAAGCACCGCGTGCAGCTCTCTGAACAGGTTCAGGCACAGTGGGCGTTCTCTCAGCCGTTCCACCGCCATACCCATTGCCCGCCGGTAATTGATGATCTCCTGGATATCCGAACGTTTGGAGGGCTCCATCTCCCCTTCCGGGTCGGCCTCGTACTCGAGCACCTCCGCCATGCTGGCCTGCGTGCCTTCGATTCGAGAAGACAACACGGCCTCCTGAGCGGTGAGGGGAGACAGCAGCACGGCTGGATTCACGATGCTCTGCAGCATCCCGTCGTACCGGGCCAGCGCGGCATTGGCCTGCCCTATCAGAGGAACATGTGCGGCCCAGTCTATGGATGTGATCGGTAGGCTGTCAGGCTCATAGGGTCTCATGGCCACGTAACCTCTCTCGCGCTACTCCTCCCGGCCGCTGCCACGATGGCGACGCCGGCCCCCTGATCCTGCTGCTAGATGATGATCACCTTCCCGGTCGCTGCTATCGTCGTCATCATCATCATCATCACCATCCCGCCCCATCCGGTACTTGATGCCCCTGTTAAGTAGCGATGGGACACCCCTGAGTGCCCTCTGAGCTTGGGGGCGGGCGAGGATCATTCTACCATATAGGACCTTTGGACGGCGCCCTCGGGCGCCGTTTCCGTTTCAGGAGTGTCTCTGTGTGGAGTTCTCCATCTCCCTGGGACAACGTGCGAGTGTCGACCCCCCAGGAGACCGCTTTGAGGGCACTTTGGGGCACGGATGCGTTCATGGACAGCGCGGGGTCCTGGAGCACTTGCTTCCATCGGGGGTCGCCACTATCCTGCGCGCCGTGAGCGTACTCTGGCGAGCAGATGAGTTTTCGGACAGGACGGGCTCCGGTGGACGTCGCCTAGACAAGTCTATATGGAATCTCCAATTGTGTGAGAATTCTCATGTTGAAGTCACCCCCTTCTTGTGAGCCTTCTTCAGGTGACCACTCCGCGTACGTCTTGTCCGTTTCGGGATTGTACGGCCCGTCCTTTATTTCGTACAGTACGGAGCCGTCCTTCAACGCTATCAGCGAATGCCAGCTTTCGGGCGACATCTCTGCCCCTCTTGCTCCGTCGCATGCGTCGAGAATCACATGATCGACGATAGCGCCATGGTCATTGAATTCGACCATCAATACACTCCCCCTCAGAATTAGGAATATCTCCCTGCGCTCACCGACGGAGTGTTTGTGGGGCCGCACATAGGTGCGTGGCTCCAGGGCATTCAGAAAACGTTGCATAGGATCAGCATCAGCCTTATGGAAATTGTAATTGCATCGTCTTCTTGAACGCCTTCTTGCTTCTCTCGACACGTCATCGATGAGATCGCTCGTTATTTTCAGCATCATATCTTCACCCTCCCGCTATGACAATGATCCCGACGGTCAAGAAGAAGACGAGAAACGATCCACAAGCGACCGTCGCCAAGTGATACTGATCGACCTTCCTTAGCCACCGCGGTCGACTTGGCTTGAACTCGAGGTCGTCTAGAACCCCCTCTGTGAAGAGCTTCCTGCCGCGTGTGAAGAGCGGCACAAACGCACCGCTCGGCACCTCTCCCACTATCAGGCCTTCTGTTTTCCTCAGATGAAGAAAGGTCAGTCGGCCGTCGTTCCTAATCCTGTTTATGCTGATCCAGGCTGCGCCACTGATGATGGCACCCAGCACGGCTGCTAAGATCGCGGGAGCGCTCGAAGCGACAGCGGCGTCTCTGCCTACGACTGCTGTCGCTGTCGCAATCCCGGTCATGATTGTCAGGGCCGTGAGGTACGCCCTCCAATGATCTATCCAACGCCTGTGGTGGTGGTCGAGTAGATCAACGAGTATCTCGTACTGTTTGACTAATAACTCAGTTTTCTCCATCTCTTGCCTCCGCCATCCCCCCCGCCATGAATGGCAAATCGGAAAGTGGCCGCTATGTCCCGAAACTAGCTTTCTGCTGTCCAGCTCAGCGTTCCTGGGACCAATTGCGCCTGTCAAGCGCCCGTGAGACCGCTTCGAGGGCGCTTTGGGGCACGGATGAGTTTCTGGACAGGACGCCGTTCCCGCCCACATTGAGCGTCGCTTCTTCCCCGAGACTCGCGTCACCGGCTTCCGTCTCGCGGCCTGGCAGAACCGACTGGCTGCCTTCTGTTCCCCTCGCACTCGGCCGCGCAGTATGCGCACACGCCGCCTGAGGCCATTTCGCCCTTGCTGTGCCGCCATCGCGGGCTCATCCCGGCAATATCCAGTATCATCCCCAGCGTCGGCTGCTGCTAGCGGAAGGACTGAGGGCGGTTCCAGCGTCATTTGGCCACTTCAATCGGTTTTATCACCGCCATGCCACCAGACTCCGACGCTTCTCAGTTGTCAACTGCCGAGAGCTTCAGGGGCATTGTTTCTGCCGCTCTTTGCAGGCCGGTGACGGACCTTTCTAAGGCGCGCAAGGCAGATAGCGCCATACGTCACGAGGAAGAACCATATCGCATCAGGGATATTAGTCTCCAGCGCTCCGATGAACGGGGAAGTGCTCATCGTTCCTGTTTGCCGGACGTGTACCTGCCAGAAGTAGAGAGCGACTGCAGGGGCGAGAAAGAACGTGTGCACCCCAATGCAGCACCTTGCGATGTATCTGCGGGTTGCCTTCATTCGGGCCGTGGCCTTCTGAACGCGCAAATGGGTGAGCATTCTCCCGTCTGGTGCCCTGGAGACGATGGCAGGCAGAGACAGTGCGACACATCGTGCGGATGCATCGTCTGTGCCCGTGAAGTCGGCGCTGAACGGACACCCCTCACTATGCAGGGGTGACACACTTGGGAAAGATAGCAGTGAACTCCCCGAAACGATACCCGCCTCGCCTTCGATGCCCAGCGCAGCCTTCAGGTTCAGTTGCGAGAGTTCGCGCGCGCACAGGCCCTGGAAAGCCGAAGAGGGGAGCAAACCGAACCGCCGCTCAGAGAGGCAAAGCAGACGCAGTTCATGGGCGCACGAGACAGCTGACGTGGCCACCTGCTCCACCACACTGGCGGCCGTGGCACGTTGCGCATACGGCAACTCACTCTGCGATCTGAGCGAGAGCAGAGCTGCAACTGCCGAGCTGGTCGCATCAGGGTCGAATTGGCTCGCCGGTCCGAGCTGGGTCCGCCCCTGCCCAGACTGAATCGTCAGGCCTGTACCACCTATGAGCAAGAGAACTGCCATCGCGTCAAGGTCCTCAGGCCACTGTGGCTCTGGCGCCCACTCGCTGCGCGAACTCGACCAAACAAGGAGCCTGTCCGAAGCTGCCGCTGCGCTCATGACAAACGTCACTGGCAACTCGGTAGCACCTTCTGCCATATCACTGTCAGGACCAGCGAGCATGGGCTTGCCGGAGTCAGATCTCAGTAGCCCAGTGTTGATGCAGAAGTCACCGCAGGCTGGACGTAGGGTGGATCGGCTTAGGACGTAAAGGGACCTTCGAGCGGCGTCGATCTCGCTACTAGCGGCCGCGCCTCTCAGCCATGCAGGAACCGTGAAGGACCTATCCAGGGCGACGATGCCCATCAGATCCTGCCATTGCTCTTCCAGCGCTTGAGCCAGTTTGATGACCTGATAAGGCCCTGTATGCAGCCCGGTCCCATCTTCTGACGCGCGTATCTCGGTGACCCATCGCGTCACCCACTCATCTAGCGTCTCGCCGCCCCTCTCTAGCTCTTTGAGAACATAAGTGGCTAGACTGGCTGCTGCGTCCAGTACCGTACTGCGCTCCCTAGACGCAAGGTGGGTTCTCCGCTCCACCCCTAACTGGATGTGCCACAGATGTCTAACGCGGTTGGCCAAGGGTGAGGCAACAGCAGCCGTCGAGATCGCTGTCTCCAATTCACTCCATTCTTTCACATCGGCAGCGAAGAAACCGGCGGTCTCATATCGTCTGTCGGGTGCCGCGGCTGTTGCCTTGCCTACTATGCCTTTGAGGAATGCTCCCCAGGCATCGAGTTCACTGCCGTAACGTTCGCCCCTTGACCTCTGATATCTCGTGGTTCTCACGGCACACACCTGAGTGACGAGTTCGAACAACAGTAGCCCGAGAGAGAATACCTCCCAGTGATCGTGTGGTAGAGCGATCGCCTGGCGGTCGAGGCCAACATACCGGCGTCCGCCTGCATAGGCGAGGCCCAGATCCTGAAACCGAACGTGACCTTCTTCGTCAACGGCGAGCGTATGACAACTAGGCACGGGCAACATCTCACAGGGAAGGCCGCGTCGCTCCAGTACATCCCGGGCATCGGTGAGAAGCGAGGCTACCCGCTCGACAATACGGGAACACTCTATCGGGGATGTCTCGCCTCCAGTGTTCATCCGGTCCCATAGGCTTTGCCATCTGTCATCCCGCCTCCGGACGACCAAGACGTATTCAGTCTTGTGACTGGTGTGTTGAAATACCTCACTGAGCAACACAATCCCGGCCTGCCCAAGAGCGTTCAGGGCGTTCACCCAGACGCCGGCTTCGTGTCCCAACGCCTCAAGCTGGTTCGCCGCGAGTGCTTCGTGGTAGACTGGATTTCCCTCTGCGTCATTTCCCTCATGCAGCCATGCGCCGGGCTCATCTGATGCAACGAGCTTCGTCAGTCGGACTCCGGGCGCCCTCGGCAGCTCGTCGGTCACAGGCGCGCCATCACCAGGCTGTCCAGCAAGAGAGAAGAACTGGATGTCCAGATCGGGGATGCTCTCCATCTGCAGGGAGAAGCGAGCAAGATCGTAGAGGGTCTTGGCCAGGTCGCCATGTCCCGCAGCAAGCGCTGCTCTAATGGCGTGTTGAACGTCATCGCCGCTTCGGCGACCTGCGATCACGGTCCTGATGTAGCGGGACGCGACAGCATAGTAGATCTGGGGGGTCGCCTCCAGGGCCTCGGGCCATGAGACCCCCGCGCACACTCGCAGGCCTTCCGTACTCAACGTCGCCAGACTGACCTCAAGCAGTGGCGCGAGCGCGCGAGAGCGGCATGGCAGCGCGAGGAATTCCGCGGCTATGTGTTCGACGGTGGCGTGGGTATGAAGGGCGCTGGTTCCGTGTAGGAATGCCGCCAGTTCATCTCCGTTTGATGGCAAGACGCGAGCGATGGACGCCGCAGTTAGCGCATCAAGACTAGAAAGTATACCTCCGGCGCGGGCACGCAGGTAGCCGCTTTCGCCAAAGAACCTTTGCCAGAGCCGATCACGCCCTCGCGAAGTAGTCTGTCCGATCACTCTAAGACACGCGATTGCCGCCGCCGCTGCAATCTCAGACTGCGAAGCCACTTCCTCCTCAAGTACGAGCTGCAACTCAGAGTGCAAACAAGTCCCCTCATCGGCGCGCTGGAGGAACCTTCGGGCCTCCTGAGCCAACACCACTCGAAAGTAAACGTCCCTCCTGGATTTCACCAACGGCTCGATCGCTTGCCAGGCTTGATCGCCGAAATCAGTACAAGCCTTCGTGAGCGCTCGCACCGCGATGCAAGTGGCGTTGTGCCTAGGCCGCTCTTCATCCAGGATGTGAAGAGCAATCGAGTATACACCTCTCTGCAAAGCTGCGTTATCGAGTTTCTCTGTGTTCGCCACGTAGAAGCCAAGATACCTGACCAATCGCTCGCGCTCTTCGGGTAGTTGAAGCTCGGCCCCGCTCACAACCGACAGAGATGCAATCATCTCGGCCTTTTCAGCATCCGTCAGTGTTTGGGATTGGCTCGTGCATTTCGCGAGTTCGTATCGTGCGTCTCGAAGCCAGTCGGCCAGCTGAGCCGCGTCAGTGGCCGGGAACGGTCCCTTCGTCTTCGTCGGGTCGTCACTGAGCAGTAACCTACTTTTGCGCTGGAGTACCTCTCCGAGGTCGGTCAGTGCGGACTCCGCCTGCTGTTCCCCGTCTAGCAGGAGCGCCATATCGTCCACATAACGGACGAAATCCACGCACGTTGACTCCAGCCAGCTATCGAGATCGTCCAGGTATAGATTAGCCAGTAGCGCGGACAACGCCGGCCCTTGCGGTATGCCTATCTCCTTGGCCGGCCGGGTGCGCCCCTGATCCGACGATCCGTCGCCTCGCCACTCTGCTTCCAGGAATTGCTGAAGCAGGTCAAGCACGCGCTGGTCTGGGACACGCCCCCGCAGAAGCAACATCAAGTTATCGTGCCGAACGCACTCGTAGAACTTGGCGATATCCGCGAGGACGTAGTAATGATCCTCCGAATATCGGGAGAAGCCCTCGCGGCGGAGTTCGCGGAACCGATTCTGTTTCCGCCAGTCCTCAAACACCTGACCCTCGGCCCGGGGACCACGAGCGAGTCTGTTGCCCAACGAGTTCGCATGGAACGTCGAGTCGATGGCTGGACCGATGACGTTCAGGACGGCTAGGTCAACGATGGCATCCCATGGCGTCGCCCAGCACATGGGCCTTGTGTCCGTCGGATCATCGCTTGACTTGGGAGCGTCGAGGACCCTGAATGGCTGATGTCGCCACGTGCCCGACAGTAGATCCGCTCGGAGAACTCGTAGGTTGGCCCAGAGGTGGTCCTCGAATGCGTCGTAGGCCTGAACGTCCTCGAACACGTCCCGTTCCGCTGCCTGCAGTATGGCCTGTTTCCATGCCAGATGCAGGTTCTCAACAGACGCGACCCTTTCGAGCACCGGATCGGCGTCCGGCACACTGGCTTCCTTGGTTGCCGATTGCCACTGCCCTGTCAACAACCAGAGGGGAGTTGGCGAGCAGCCTGGCGCTGCCGCCGCACGAAGTAAGTCAGAGCACCATCCGGCGCAGACGCGGTACTCAGGCCCTTGAAGTCGAGCGCAGGACACTGGACGATACCCGGCGAGTGAGTCAACCTGTCTCTGTGTCTCCTCCGCTGAGAAATCTGAACAACACCGAAGCACGTCTCGGAGAGAGTCCATCCCTCCCTCAATGTGACAGAGAGTCAGCGCGAGGACAACCCGCTCGTGATGCGCGAGGTGACCATGTTGCTTCGCTTTGGTGATGAGGGCAGAGATAGCGGAGCAGGTCAACAATCGCGACCTTACCATTGGCACGGACGCTGACTCGGTTTGGCCCTGGGCTTCCGCAAACTTGCCACCACGGCTTGCGTCGCGCCTGGCCATCTGGGCAGTTCTCTTCTGCTCTGCGACTTCCAGCACAGCGGAGGGTGTATACCGCAGCTGCCTCAGATGACTGGCGAGGTCTTGCGCGGGTAAGGAGTCGAAGGTCCGACTGCTCAGGAATGTACTGCGTGCTCCCAGATACCCTCGATGTCTTCCGAGAGGAAGGCGAACAAGGGACTTGCTGTAGCCCGTCCTGCCATGCTTCGCAGAGGGCGGGAAGACCTCCACGCTGTCGGCATCCGCATGCAACTTCACGTCCTGGGCGAGCGCCACTACCGCTCCGGCCGGTTGGGCTTGCTCGAAGAACAGCCACACATGGTATCCCCTGCCACCCGTGTCTTCAAGCAGTATCGCGTCGCTACTGACGGCGTAGTCTTCTTCAAGGTAGCGCGTGATCCGGCGAACGACAGGAAGGAACTCCGACCTCTTCAGCTCCTCGCGTGCAGAGGCAGCCTCCGGAATGTCGACTTTCGGGATATCCACGTCGAAGCACACGGTGGCACACTGCGTGTCGTGATCGAGCAGGTAGCAAGCAACACTAACTCTCCCTTCGAGGTGCAGCCTTAGGTCTTCCGCGCGCAGAGGCCCTTTGTGAAATACGCCATACCCACCACCCGGGAGCTGCTGCATGACTCGCCGGTTGTCGCCCCGGAATAGCCGGAGCATCTCCCGAGAGATCGCACCCAAACGACTTTCGGTCTCGGCAGCAACTTCCATGGTATTCCCTCGCTCGCCGAGTTGGCGATATGTGCCCGCAGGATGCGCAGCCGGCTCGTCGTGTGGCGACACAAACGCCCTGCGCTGGTCGGCTGCACTGATCCAGCCACCGTTCTATGCAGCTCCAGCACGCTGTCAAATCCATATCTTAGCGTTGGATCGGTCAGCGTGCAACAGATGAGCTATTAGACTTCTCCGGTCTTGGTCGAATTGGGCGCCCACCAAGTTCGCTCGCGTTTGACACCGCGTGTCAACAGGCATCGAAAACTGACCCACCGTGGATCGGTGGAGTCAGCGCAGCGTCGCCTTTGGATTCCTCGTATTGAGCCTCCACCTTCTGTTTCCACTGGGTCACGTCTCCACGCCGATGTCGCCTTTGGGTTGGGCATGTCGGCACACCGATTAGCATTCACCTCCTGAGAGCGTATACCGATGGGCGTCAGGTGCCGCCCGCCCGCGCGTCTGCGAAACGGCACAACTCCTGCCAGACTCGCACCGTCGCCCAAGTGTCGCGCTCGCAGTAGTCCAACAGGTCACGCCGCAGTCTCTCCCGCTTCTGTGGGTCGCTCTCCGCCAGCATCTGCAAGTAGATGACGGAGGCCATCGTTCCCTCTTGGATCGTCAGGTCGCCGTAGTCAGCATCGGGCACCAGCGCCGGGACGACACGCTTCAGCGAGTAGGAGCCCAGCATGTCGGGATGATAGTAGCTCTCCCGCACCACGACCAGCAGGTCCACCACTCGATCGAGCAGTGCGAGGAGGCGGGGTGCCAGGTCGGGCAGGTCCACTGCGAGTTGCTGGATGACGCCGATCTCGAAGGGCGCGTGGTAGGCGACGATCACGCCGTCGCGCTCCAGGGCCCTGAGCATGGCGTCGGCCACCGGACGGCGCGGGTCGCCCTCCTGATCGAAGAGGAACTCCCGATGGGCGATGCGCCCGTCGGGCTCGACGATGTGGAGCGACCACTGGAAGGGAGTCGTACCATAGGGCCGGGTTCCGGAATAGCGGGGAATGGCCCCGCCGATGGTTTCGAAGTCGAAGAAGAGCAGGGGTGGTGTCAGGTCGGCCAGCGCCTCGCCCACGCGCTCGGATACCCAGGGCTCGCCGACCCGGATCGCGTCGCACACCTTTCGTTGTCTTCCCGTCAGCCGGAAGTCGTCCGGGATCTGGGAGATGTCCTCGATGCCCTGTGCGGCGAGCGCGGCAAACCCTTCAGGCTTCAGCCCCGGCAGGTAGGTGATCCAGTACTTGGGCGGATGGGGAGCACAGTGGCTGCCGAAGGGGCAGGCATAAGGAGCAGCGCACTGAAGGCCGGGCGCGATTGCAGGCTCCTCCGCCTTCGCCACGACGTCCTTCTGCTGCGAGAGCAGCAGGGGTATCTCCGGGAGCACTGCTTCGACCTCGTCGGTGACATCGGTCAGAGAGAGGAGCCGGTTCGGGTCGTGACGCTGCCCGTCATACACACACTCGCGGTTGATGTGCATCACGCTGGCCGATGCGACGTCAACACCACTGCCAGCCAGCACATGGCGCTGCACCGCAAGGTCCCAGAAGTGCTCCTGCTTGGGCTGAGTCGAGGACTTCACCTCGATCAACCGCCAGCCGCCCCCCGCGCCCCGGGCCAGCACGTCGGAGCGCAGCCGCACGCCGTCGTGGATGAACCCAGCCTCGAAGATCGCGGGCACGCTGGGGTCTTGGAGCAGTGCCGCAGTGTCTGCCACCGCCTCATCGTGTTCCCAGGGCCGCGCGGCAACGAGCCGGCCTCCGGGGAAGCAGTCTCTGGCGAGGGCGCCCACTTCGGCGCCGGCCGCGAAGAGAGCGAGGGTTGCGGCGGTGTACGGCTCAGCCGCGTCTCGCCTGTAGCACTCCAGCCATAGCCGCCGCAGGCACTGACGCCCCGACTGAAACCGCGTCTTCGAAAGCAGCGGCGCGCTCATGCGCTTCTCCCCTGGGAAGCCCGGCCCTGCGGCTGCCGACGGTCCACTGCTTCCACGCCGAGCTACGGGAAGCCTTGCAGTTTCGGATATGTCGTGGCCGAAGCGATCCTTCAGCGCGCACACGCAAGAGATGTATGAGCCCCATGCTGAACCAGAAGTCGTCGTGCATAGTGAAGGGCGATCACGGTCCGCTGTCACCGAAACCGCAGCGCCTCCCATCCGCGACGGAACCCAGAACAGTGACTCCAAGCCGAGGGGGTAGCCGGAGTCGGAGGTGTTCTCGGGCCGGCTCCACGGGCGGTTGACACGCACAGGGTATTCCAGATAGGCCAGCGATTTCCTACCCCTCAGGCCTGCCCGCAGATTGTAGGCAGTCCCTGCGGGTGTCGACCGCCCGTGAGACCGCTTTGGGGGCACGGATGAGTTTCTGGACAGGACGGGGACCATTGGGTGGCGCCTTCGCGTGCCGTTGGCCCACGGCCCTCAGGCCGGACGAGCGGGCGACGTGGGTCGGGGCTCGTACCCTCGGCCCCCCGCACTCATCCCGTCTGGTGCGTATGTCGCACAGGTTCGGAGGTCTTCGCGCCGAAGGTGTAAAGGTATAGGGAGGGGCGGAGAATGATATTGATCCGCCCCTCCGACTAACTCACGAAAGGTACACATGACTGTAGTGACGGTTCGAAACGGAAACCTCGATGGGGCGCTGCGGATGCTGACTAAGAAACTCACGGGGGAAGGCACGCTGCGGTTGGCGCGGCAGCGTTCGCGCTTTGAGTCTCGCCCAGATCGGCGCCGGCGGAAGCTGAGGTTGGCAAAGCGTCGGGCACGGCGGGAGGCGACGCGGGCTCCATTCGACCGCTGACGAGAACGCTCGAAATGCCTGC
>SDBS01004743.1_pt1 | contig 13324 bp, 2 predicted proteins | sample 2277091 | NCBI WGS metagenome assembly SDBS01 (sample SAMN10404972, study PRJNA504765) | marine sediment metagenome | isolation source: marine sediment core GS10_PC15, 163 cmbsf | place: Arctic Ocean: Southern Knipovich Ridge | collected 2010 | reverse complement strand
AATAACTCTAATCCTATCGCCCATTGAGTAGCATTGACGCCGTTCTTAGCTGAGAAGAAATATGGGACGATTCCCGAACCAGATTCACCTTCAACTTGTCCATTGACCCATTTCACCCCCGGTTTTATGCGAATTACTGCGAATTGCAGCATACTTTGCACCCCAGGGGGACACACCACTTATATGATGGAGAGCGAACTTTCATGCAGGCATAGGTTCACTTAGCCTGGCCCATGGTCCGTCCGCCGTCATAGTAGTGGTGGCGTATTTTGTGAAAACGACGTTCCCCGAATCAATTGAGATATGCTTATGGGAGTTTACATATTCGGCAATTTGGGAAGCTCCCGATTTGAAATCACTCCAATTCGTGCCTGCATAACTATTGAATTGACAATGTGTTACATGCATATTTCTATCTTTTCTGCCTTTTGGCTCAATCCCTTCGGTAACTTTAAATGTCTCAATCGTATGTGCGTAGTTTCCAGGATGACCGAGGTTATTGCAGTGAACATGAATTGGGTGTGGTAATTCTAATATTTCATTAGCTTTCGCTAAGCCTTCAACGATTTGTCTCGGTGTCACTCCCCAATGGACAACTGGGTCATCTAGATTCTCACAGTTTCTGCCCCACGCCCAGTTCTCGACTCCACCTGGATTTACCAGCTTAATAGCATAACCTTTTGTGGCTTTTAAAATCCATGCGATGTAAGCCGCTAATTTATCAATTTCATTGTTTTTAACGTATTCTAAGACGAACCAGTTGTTTCCAAACAAGGGAAACGCGAGTTTATCTATGATTGGAATTTCATTAAACTCCTCGTGCGTGTGACGTGCCTTGAGAAGTGGGAGTGCCGGTTCTGTTACTGTGGTAAAACCCATCTTAGCATACCTGTATCCAGTGACCCACGTGGAAGGGACAGCGAATCCTGTTCCGCTTCGAGTCAATTTAGTTCTTTTTTCGTTAGATTCTGGTGGTTTGTCATCTGGTCTAAACGACCTCCCGACGTTTACCTTGGTTCCGGCAATGTGAGAGTGAATATCTACTCCCCCAGGCATAATGATCATACCCGATGCGTTGATTACTTTTGCGTCTCCATTCACTTTGTCTACAATAACACCATCTTTGATATGAATCTCCTTTCTTTCTTCGTCAATTCCATTGAGAGGGTCAAACACTATTCCGTTTTTAATTATTAAATCTCTCATAATAAATTACTTTTATTTATAGTTTTTAAAAATTTGCTGAATTTGTGAATCTGAGATTATTTTTTAAATTCATTGTTATAAAATAAAGATTTACATCTAAAATAAAGAATCTATATAATGAACTTTATAAAGTTCTTTAGTTATATGGTGAGTTTAACGAATTCAGCAAATTTTTAATATTTGGACTTAAAACATAGGACAAAGCATTTCAAACACAGCTTATTCAAAAAAAAAAATAGTCAAATCATTGTATTTTTTATTTTTATTTTTTTAAATAATTTCATTCTTCTTCTGCGAAATCTTTCCATTTTTTTTTTTATTTGTATAATTCGATTGTATATAAAATCTCGTTTATTATAGATTCTATTTTTTAGTTGTAAAAATAATTCTTTATCATTTTTATTTAAGGAACTATTTAAAAGTTTTCCAGATATGCGTTCAAGATTTTCTAAAAAAAACTCAATACTTTCTAACTCTTTTATTAATATTACCCTCTCTCTTTCTAATAACTCTAGATTCTCATTTAAATCTTCTTCTTCCATAATTGACTCCAATTTATATTTTTCAATATATTTATGATTAATATCTTAAGAGATTATTATCAATATGTCTTTAAATAATTATCGTATAATGTCTGAGTATTTTAAAACAATCTAAGATTGTCAACATTATACCTTTTAAAACTTAAATTCATTTAAAATAAAGAACTTATATAATTATCTTTATAAAGATCCTTACCAATGTAATGAGTTTTAAGGAATTCAGCTATATTTTCAATATTTGGACTTATCCCTGCCTGTTTTAGAGACTTCTGATACCTATTTCGCAAATATGATCTTATTCTATCTGCTGCTTTTGTTTTAATATCGATATCATCATTCCTTGAGCACATTCCAAGCTGAATTGCTATTTCCGTGGTTGAGACACCTCTCATAACAAGATACTCAATAATGGATAGTTCACCTGGTACGATTGTTCCAACTTTTTCTATGAAAATCCCTTGATCGTTCCTCCACAAAGTTGTAGGTAATTGATCTTTAACTCCCAAGGTTTTCAAATACTCAACGAAAGGACTTATAAATAAATCTTCCCTTATTTGCTCATAATGACTGTTACCTTTGCTCCTTGTCCCTCTTTTTGGAGGACCATATAAAATTTTAAGTATTTTTAAAAATAGATTTTTTGGGTTAAGTCTATTTTGTTTAAATGGTAAATCATTAATTGTATCTTCATCAAACATTTCAAAACCAGATTGAATCAAAAATTCAATTGTTTCTTTTTCAGTTAAACCTTTTTTCAAACACTTCTCTAAATATGGTTTTACTAATCTTGCTTTTATTTTGACTGTATCAGTTAGACCATCAAAAAATTTCTTAATTTTTAATGTTAAAGCTTTTCTACTCTTGTAATAACTTTCTAAATCTTGCATTTCCCATCCTTTCATCAAAAGCGTAACTAATTCATATTTAGGTATGTTATATTTTGAAAAATCTCTGAATAAATTTCCTAGAATTGGATTAAATCTTTTATTTAATGATAAATCATATCCTTCTTCATTATTCTCTCTATTGAAATAGAGTTGCCAAAAGATTTCAGTAATTTTTAATTCTTTTTCAGTTTTACAGATCGCAAGTATTTCTAATTTAAAATAAAAATTATCTGGAAACTTAGAAATTTTGTTTGTTGATTTAAACTTATTAATTGCATTTTCAAATGGATAGTTATGGTCATTGGTTCCTGCATTACTATAATAAGCCTTCATTCGACTTTGAATATCAATGGTAAGACCAATTCTATGGAATCCATTTTTATTTTTCTTACCATTAACTAACCAAACAGGTCCGCCGTTTATTTTAACTCCATTTTCATCCCTTATTTGAGTTATTTTATATACTACCCCGTAATAATTCATTGAATTCGTTAATTCCAATAAATTCTTAATTCCTAAATATTTATTGTGATTATCCTTAACATTTTTAAAATAATGAGAATATGCACCTCTATATGCCTTTTTAAATTGTTTAGGATTCATATCAATAATTCTTACTCCTATATCAAGATAAGGAGTATTTCGCATTCTATTTCTCTCTATTCTTGCTTCAGCAAGTTGTCTATCCATCCAATCTTCAATATCTTCATCATCATCATCAAAATAATCAAATTCATCATTACCTCCTTCAGCCTGTGGCCACAATATTAGGGTATCATCATTTTCTAAACCAATTTGTTGTACTCTAAGTTTAGGTGCTAATTGTTTTCCTTTGTAAACTAAAGCCCACGACCTTCCATTTGAAGAGGAACCTTTAATAGCTTTTAATATATTTCCAATACTATCTTGCGCTTCGACTCCAATATTCCATACCTTACCATCGTTATCTTTAACTTTAATTTTGCGGAACCATTCTACCGTGCTCTTCTTGATATTACCTTTTTGCTCTGGCATGACGTTAAACAATTTTTGTTTATATAAATCCCCAAGATTTATATCACCTTTATCTTGTGCGGCTCGAACCAATCCAACCAATTCTGAAGTTGGATCATAATTAAAATTACCCTCATCTGGCATTCTAAAGAACCGTTGTCCACCAACTGCAAAATCTTGTCTTTTTTGTTCAAAGACTTCTCTAACATCTCGGTTATACAATAACTTGTTAAAGATCTCCTTTGCTGTTCCTTGAGCATTTTCTTGTTTAATCCGTTCGAAAAAGTTTTTAATCCCTTCGGAAGACTCGCCAAAGGCAGCTAGGACTCCGAGGTCTGGAACTTTAAACATTTCAAATGAAGTTCTGCTAATTTCAAACTTTCTGTTTTGATCATTAATCTCGGCGTTTTGTTGCTCGATCTGTTGTTTTGCCGAAAATGCTGCTTGTACTTTTATTTCTTGATTCTTGATTTGGGAGTGGATGTTATCCGTTCTTACATTTACATCATTATCCGCTTTAGACCTTAACATCTGCCCTGGGCCACCGATTAGAACTTCCCGCCCGGATTCTGCTATGCTGGTGGCAGCCACTTCTACGTATTTATTGAATCCTAGCTCCCTGACCACATACGAGACGACAGACTCGACAATCGGGTCGAGAAGCGTTTCTTCCAATACTTCATTCACGACCATGCCCGAAAGTGATTTTTTTGTTACACCATCTTTCGCTACACCGGTTCCGAGTAGCGCTCCGGAAATGAACGTGCTGAAAACCGTAGTGGCAATGGTGTAGGCAAGCTCATCTAGCATCTGTTGGGCTTCGGTGGCTGCTTGAAATTGGTAGTTATAATTAAGTATACTGGCTTGTATGGCTTGCATTGTGCCCATTCTGGCGAGCTCTTCCAAAGAGAGCACTTCATCATCACTGTCAATGGACCTATATTTTTTAACGTACACTTCAAATACAATACATACGTCGATTGCATGATATACCCGATATTTATCTTTGTAATAGGACAGGTCCTCTTTTAATCCTTCCAAATCGTCTAGGTAGATCTTTCCTGAGACTGGATCGAAATCGAACTCTGACGAGGTGAGCTCGGCAATCTTAATAATTCTTTCTGAAGTTGTTGAAGATGATGAATCGGGAATGCTTTCACCAAAAATTGGTATATTATTAAAAATTGTTAAATCGGTTGTGCTAGTTTCGGAAGGGAGAATATATGCGTTAATTCCCTTGATCTCCATATTAAAATTATTTGCGCTGTGTTTCGCGCTAAGTTGAATCGACTCCGAGTCTCCTTCCCATATTTTATAGATCGTCTGAGTCTCATCTTCGAGTGAGCTTTTATCTCCGGAAACCATGATAGGGTAATCTTCGTAAAAGTCAGGGATAATTTTTGAAGCCAGACCGCTCGATTGCCCTATTGTAAACATCGGATAATAAACTCCCTTTGCATAATACATGAAAGGAATTACCGTGTCCAAAGGCGTATCTTGGTAATGGTGCGTGGCTTGTGCTATCTGGTCTTGCACTGCCATAACTGAGAAATCCCTATATAGATATTCTGGATTTGTGGGATAATACTTGTCTCTTTTATCTAGGAAGGCATACATACGGGAGTCATCCAGATCTGAGAGGTAGGCAAGGTTATGTGTCTGAATCGAATAATCCAGCGGACCGGTGTATATATTAATATCTGAGGTTGGGCTAAACATGCCGATTAAATCATCGGGGTTTGATAAATCGAAGCTTTCTGTATCAAACATGGAAGTTTGACCGCTGGCTAACCCTTCGATAGTTCCTAAGATATCTGTACGCCATATATTACCAGGATTTAGAACAATTTGTCCTTCATATTTGTGCTCTTTCGTTTCAGTTTGCACGGGCGTAAATGTACCGAAAGGATTATCTGCTATAAGCCCCATCGTTATGGTATTGCCGAACATATCATCGTACCATGGCTGTTTTGATAGGGTTTTTGTGCCCTTATAATCCTCGTTATAGTAATCCTGAGAGGCAATAAAAATATCATACTCCGTTTGATCGAGCCATCCTTTCATTACATTTAGACCCATGTAGATTGCCGTACTCGTAGCTCCCCCCTTTCCAATGATTTTTGAGATTGCCAAAGCCTCAACCTGCCATGCGACATCCGCCGCGAAACTCTCCCATGTTACGGCTTCGATAAATTTATCATGCGTCAATTGAGATGCCTCCTCTATTAACTTACTCGAATCACCCTCGACGCTGGTTTTCCATAAGTCATAGAACGGATCAGAGAAAATCCTCTCAAGATGCCAGCCGTTGTAGGTATCCTCATCATGTACCTCAAGCATTTCATGAGTGGCAAATACCTTGGGGTTAAATAATGATTGTGTTTCAGAATATTTAGAGCGCAAAACACTTTTCTTTACAGGGATTCTTCTATCGGGAACCAGATACTTGTCTAGATCATAATCAAACCCGACCCCAATAAATTGACCTTCTGAATCGAATGTAAGTATTGTAGAATACTCACCATCGCCGTTGCCATCGAAATATAAATAGCTCCCATCTATTTTTTTAGGTCCAGCTTGTAAATTATTGTCATAGAACACTCCATCTGGTGGGGTATATTTTATAATGTCAATTTCTAACTCATCAGTACCAATTTTATTTTTTACTCCCTCGAAATCCAATCCTACTGAATAAATTTCGGGAAGGGTAAAGTATTTGGAAGATGATAAGATATTTTCAATACTTAATTTACCCTCTTCTAAGACCATTTTAGCATCAAACACCGCGGGTACGTTGTCGGTGTCATGTGAAATAGACAGTAAGGTATTCAGTGCGGGGGCTTGTGTTACAATATCGTTTGTAAAGTCAGAGTCCCCTAAATTTTTAGATACTTGCTGAACATAATTATCTAAATTAAATAACTCAGAATTCTCGCTTGGGAATTTATCTTCATATAGTCTCACACTTTTAACTTCATCAAGTAAAAAATCTTTAAACATAAAATACGATGTCGAATCATGGCGCTCCAAATCGGATTCGCTATACTGCTTTATATACCCGTGTTGAGTTGGATAATCATCTTTTAGGTCTGATATTAAACCCCGAATATCTCCCATAGTTACTGAACCAATGCCTGTTGGCATATCATCAGGCCATTCTTCCCAATCTATTACCATAAGGTTTTTTGCTTCCCAATAAATGTCAGTTTTCTCTCTTATATCGGAGGTGCTCTGGTAGCTCGTAATTATGGTCTCGTAAAATATCTCTTTATCGGGCTCTCCGTCCATGTTTATATCTTTTTGAATAAGCTTACTCTCTGTAAATGTCTTATTAACTATGGTTGTCTCTGTAGTAATATGTTTAGTAGCAAAAATATCGTAATTTCTCAGTAGCTCTTCAACTACGTATGTCATCCCGTTAGCAGTTCCAGCCCCAAAAGCTAAAGTCTCAATATCTTCTAGATCAAATTCTTCGTCGAATAGTTCCATTATATCAGAGGCTAGTATACCATTAATGTCGTTTACGTAATTCTTATAGTTAAGTTGGAATCGCCTCGTAGCCTTGACATCTTTGGTTTTATCTGTGGTCTGTTGCTCAGAAGATACTGTCTGAATGAGCGTGTGATATGAGATCTCCCCTGCTGGATTTACAGAACCGTACTTAACGCTATCGTATCGCCCGTCTTCTGTTATGTCTGTTTTTTCCATTACAATCTCGTATTCAGCATCAAGATTATAGTCATGAAACTCTATTACGCTTGTTTTATCATCAATTTCAACGAAAGGTTCGAAATCATGCTCTTGGGTGCTATTATCAAAAATGTAGATATTTTTTTCGAAATATACAAAATCATCGTTCCTAATATATTCGATATATTCAAACCAAGACTCATCTGAACCTACATCATAGTCTTCAAAAATTATAAAGTAATCAAGATCTTTATATTCGTATTCAACCCAGAGCGAGTTGTTTACTGACCAATGTTGGGATTCGGGGTGATTGGTAGTTGCGTTGTTGAGTAATCTGAACTGGGTGTAATCGCTATAGGCACCTTCTGAAAAACTTAGAATTATCACAATTTCTTCGAATAAACCAAGTGAATTTCCATTAGGTGTGGTAATATCAATCGACTCAAAATCCGGTTGTATCGAGCAATCTTGTAAATTAAAAGATACATTGGAATCATCATATAAATAGCCCTGAACCGATAGTATCTCGAGATCAATTGACAGCGAATAATTCTGTGATAATTTAAAAATTCCATTATCACTAGTTTCGTTATACGGATAGATATACTCTACGGCCAGCTGCCTTGTTTCAAATTCACCTTGGGTTTGGTTGTAGTATATAGTCTGATATTCTTCAGTTGTATTATTGTAATAATCATAGGCAACCTGAATTGAATCAACATTAAGATTATATTGCTCGATTGTTCTCCATTCCCTCCAAGCCTCTGTATCTGCATATGCTAAATATAGGTAGCTGTAATTTGCAATATAGGGTTGATATATCTCATATAGGTCCTGAAGCTCTTTTTCGGATTTTGCAAGCCTTGACAAGTAATAATATTCCTCGCTATACCATTCGTTCCAAGTTATTAAATATTCAGATTCTGAGATGTTCTGGGCGAATAAATGATCTCCAAAATAGTAATAATTACCCCTATCGTCAAATGCCTCGAAATAATATGTTTCATTTATGCTTGGATCGTCATAATATAGTGGTAAAAAGTCAGTACAATTTAAAATAACCGAAGTATCATAAATATTATCATAATTATAGTAGTATGACTCCAGATGGTTGTATGGGTAAATTTCAAATATCTCTGAATCGTATTGAGTGCTGTTAGAGTCAAACTCGAAAACAAATATGCTATCTAAGACAAGTTGGTATGTCGGGTCGTTAGACGTAACGAGTATATCGGTAATGTAGAAATTCTGTGTGCCTGTCTCATCTTCAATTATGAAATCAGAATTAATATCGGCAAAACTTATGTTAAATACTTGTTGTCTATAGGTATCGCGGAATGCGGATTCAAATGGAGTGATATCCAACTGATTTTCCCAAGCGACCAGCAGAGTTCGGTTATAATAAAGGTCGTCCTCAGAGCTATAGTTAAACCCGTTGTTATTTGTGTTAACACCTAAAAGTGAGATTTCGGCAATAGGCACTTTATCAGTCTCTCCTTGCTGACCTGCCATATAGTTTGGTAGATACATATCCTTTTGAAGTACCATTTCCTCTACAGCAATTCCGACCGACTTTGCTAGTGTGGAATTATATTTCAGATACAACAGGTCTTTGTCTCTCATTTTTATTTCGTTTCCGTTTGTATCATTATATACCTCCGGAAGTGAAACACTGTAATACTCTAAATTATAACCCCCTTCTGTATGTACATCAACCTGGGTTATATTATAAACATACTCAAATTTATCGTTAAATACTAAAACATTTTGATCCTTGGATATTATCTCGCTCTCCAAATAGAAGCTTAACCTACCGTCCTCTACTAACAATGATTTCCATTGTATCATCTGAAGGTCCGGCAGACCTTGTTCGTAGAAATATCCCTCGTAATCTTCGGCTTCGTAAAAGAACGGTCTAAATACAATACGGGCATCATTTGTTCTTGTAAATTGGTCAAAATCATCTGATTCGGGTAATGGGATGTAGACCGCTCCTGAATCATCATCAAACATGTCCAGTGTGACTGTGGAGTTTCCAATTAGTTGGGCTCCCGATGAGTTTGTAAAGTAAAACTCAACTATTATATGTGATAATACTTGAGGGTTCATCAAACCCATTTTCATAATAAGCGTATTATATTCGGACCAACCATTAGGATCATCAAGGTCTTGAGTTACATGATACGTTAAACTATTACTCTCTTCCAGTACGGCAAAGATCTGCTTAACCTTTCCTTTTGCCATGTCAGAGTCTTGTTTTGTATCGTAGATATAACTAGGTGTCTCAAAGTTGGCAATTAGATAATCGTTATTAGGATCGTTTTCAACCTCCCAGTTTAGCAGGGTAATATCATCGTTTCTTAAGTTGATATCAAAGTCATGGAATAATTGATATTTATTACTTAAATCTGAACCTAACTCAACATAAATGTTATTGTCTAGTTCAAGTTTTCCAAGTTTTTGAAGTACTTTTTTATATGGTAAAAAGTCTATTGTTAAATTATTGTCTTGCGCGTTGTAATCTAAATCAACATAATCAAGGAAAACTTTCTCTCCGGCTTCGTTATAATAATGGGCAAAAATTATCTCGTCATTTCCATCCATTATTGGATAACTTTCACCTAAATCTAACTCAAAACTGTCAGCTTTAGAATCATATTCAACCGTGAATGTGTGAATAGGTTTTTCTTGCAGCCGATAGTTTAGGGCTAATTGATATTGGTAGTTTGCCGAGAAATTATAATATAGAGGTGCTACTATCGAGCCCCCGCTAAGAGCATTGTAAGAGTTATAGAATTTCATTGACCATGGGACCACCTCAATGAATACATGTTTTGTCTCTAAGAGCCCTCCTTTTGTTTTAAACTCGTACTGAACAGTAAATTTATCTCCGATGTCCAAACAACCATGGATATCCGAAGAGAAGGTTATTTTATTATAGGAAATATTTACATAATTACCAATATTTGGGATCGCTTGTCCGGTACTGTCTTTAACGACAAAATTATAGGGTGATCCGGCTAAAATATTCTCGTTGGATGTGTAATACTCATAATTCTCCTTTTTGTAGTAATAATGTAAAATAAACTCAGAATCTTCTAAAATATTATAATGATTAAGCATATAAGCTGCAATATCGAAAGTAAAATTATTCCCTGTAGAGTGCTGCCAGTTTCTAATGGTCCGTAGTTCATCATTTGGTATGAATATCTCCCCCGAAGTTGTCTGAATTGTCATAGCAAATGGCTCAATATCATCCCACCTATTCTGAAATTCTCCACCGTTTGTTAAGTCAACTTCTACGGGGTAAAAGTTACCATTAAAACTTGTAAAATCAAATGTGGTATAGTTATATACATTTGAATAAAATTGAAACTCATCGACTGCGGTAGATTTGAACTCATTTGTAGGGGCATATTCACTTAAATATCTAAAGGAGATTGTAAAATTAGCGTCGCTTGTTAGGTCAGGGTGGTAAGCAAAAACTCTCCAATCAAGCCCTTCAAATCCAGCAGAAGGGAATTGCCAGTCAAGGATCGCGTTATATGTGTTTAAATCTTCCCTTATCTTATAGTCGTGTTTGGTAAATTCGTAAGAAATATGGAAATCTAATTGCATGTAACCGTCCGAAAGCAATTGGGAAATAGTGGTTTGGTTTTCATAAAAGTTAACTTGATACTCTCCGTTCTCATTAACAACTAAATCATAGTGCGTCCCTTCCTTAAGCTGAGTCGTGGATACGTCGTATGTACCTAGTGTATCTGGATTATAAGGATTAAGGAAATTAAAGTCCTCTTCAGTAAGTGAATATCCTTGCCAACTTTCTTTCCACTGCCATGAGGCCCTAATACCATCTATATTTTCAACTTCGACATTTTCTATTCTATCCGTGGAATCGGGAATAATATAGGCAAAATCAATTCCGCTTCCAGGATAAATGAACAGCTGATCTTCTGTAATATTAACTCTGTGGTGCATGTAAAGAGAGCCCGTGAGATATATCTCATCGGTAGTTATCGGAGTTTCTGCGAGGAAGAAATTCTGCTCGTTATATAAATCAGCATCGAACTCGTCAAACGGCACACCAAGCTCATAATCATCATATTCCCAGTTCATATAGGATATTCTCTCGTCAACACTGATTTCACCGTCTATTGAAGTTCCTTTGCCTTTAAATAAGTTGATGTTTCCCTCAACATAGACAGGTTCTTTTATATCATATACATCCAAGTGGAACCCAATTGAATCGACCAGTCTTCTATCATGCTCTTTTAAGGACTTAAAGTAGAACTCATCCCCTTGAGACGCAAATTCTATATCTCCCGAAGTCATGTTCTTAGAAAGTTTCATAAGCTCGCCGTCTGTGCCGAAACCTTCAATACCCAAAGTCATCCAGCTGTCGTCTGGTACTCCGTATGTTTCATTTAAATCATGCGTAAAAATCTGGATCCAGTGATTTGAGTTCAAAAATTTCTTGGCATTATACTTTCCTCTTCTATCAGTCGCGGGTTTGTCTACAGCTTTAAGGATGCGATCGTCAACTTCCAGATCAAATCTTTCCATTATAATATATTGGATAGTTTTTGATTTGTTGGTAAAACAGTCAAAATCAACTTGGATATCGAAGGTTGAGTATCCTTTAATTCCGTATACAGGCATGAGATCAACTTCGTACTCGAATGTACTCTGGTTCAAAGCTGGGTCTATTATTAAATAATCAAAATAGCGATCACCGTCTTCCGTTGTAAAAGTAAGTGAGACAAATACAGGTTTTGTATCGTTATCGGCTTGATTTAAAACAATATCGTCTATTTTGAAAGTCGCTTTTAGCTTTGCATCGTACATTAAAGGTAAATATTCAAAAGCCAGTGAAGTCATATTTTCTTCGAATAGATTTACCAATAGTTTAGGATCCCCCGCTTCAATTGAGTCAACCGGGTCATCTGGGATATCAAGAAGCGACAATTCTTGGACCTGCCCTGATGTAAAATCTAAAATCGAATCAGACTCGTGTAGCGGAGATAATTTTCTAATCGAGTCTTGAAAGTTGGCCTCCATTTGTTGATATCCTCTATCGAGGCTATAAGTAGCAATTGAATACTCAACAAAAATATCCAAATTATTAGAACTAGTAAAGGTAATATTTATACGGTTATTATTAATAATTTCAATACTGCTAATATCGTCAATTTCTTGACCACTAGCATCAGTTATATTATAAATTTTATAATCATTATTTGTTATCCCTGTAAAAGATCGGTCTAACAACACATAATTATTTTCTATATGATTTGTCTCGTTAAATCGGGAGTAAAACTTACCTAAGTATGAATTATCACGTGTTTCTTGAGTTAGATCAACTGTGTATGGTATTGTAAATTCTTTGACAAATCCATCTTTTCCTGAGAAAGACCAGTCAATCACTTTGGTATTGTTAATTTGAATTGCATAAGAAATTATTAACTCGGATCCTTCATCTAACACAGTTGTATCTGTAAGATTAATTGTGTAGCCATCGCTTAAAATTTCGAAATCTGCCCCTTCCTTTAGAATAGTCTCGTTGTAGTTCTTGCGTCCTTTAATTAAGACGATAATTATACCGGTTAAACCTCTTAAGTTTAGCATATAATCATTTGAGTTTAAACCGTAAGTCTCCTCCTCGGGATCATAGGCAAACCACCTTTCTACGCCATATTTATCATCTCCAGAATTATCACCAATGGTAATTATATCTGGAGTACTCTCATCATTATAATAGTAAAGTACTTTTGAATCAGCTCTAATATCTGAGGTAACAATTGATAAGTTCATAATATATAACCCTTGATTGCGATACTTCTCTTCCATACCAGTTTTATTGTAATTTGCGTGTGCGGCTATTTTTAAGTTCACTTTCTTGCCCATCAGCATCTCACCATCGGCGCCAAGTGGAATTTCGAAGTAATATAATCCATCATAAACGAGTGAGCTAATCCATACATCATCCTCGCCTAACTGTATCCACTC
>SDBS01004742.1_pt1 | contig 13325 bp, 21 predicted proteins | sample 2277091 | NCBI WGS metagenome assembly SDBS01 (sample SAMN10404972, study PRJNA504765) | marine sediment metagenome | isolation source: marine sediment core GS10_PC15, 163 cmbsf | place: Arctic Ocean: Southern Knipovich Ridge | collected 2010 | reverse complement strand
AGCTTTTAGCAACTCCATATTGGAGTTCAGAAACTGTAATCGTCGATATTCCTACATCGCCCACCTCAAATTGCTTAAACTTTTTTATAACCCCTGTCGGACGTTCATTCATGATATAAATACTTTTCGTGAATGAACATTTCTTAAATTACAAGCAATTCAATGTAGAGGGGAGGTGGAAAATAAACATTGACAAAGTGAAATTTAGGAGATAAGACTAAATAGGAGGGTGAGCTTATGAATGAATTGGCGTTATTAGAGGAGAATGCAGAGCAATTTCCAACGATCTACGAAGGCTTAAAACGTGCGCAGAGTATCTTCGATAGGATTCAAAGTTGGAGTGACATTAAGAAATTGTTTTTTGATGGCAGCGGATTGAGCGTTAATACTTATCGAAACTACATCGCTGACGTGAAGAATTTTTATGAGTATACTGAACATAAAAATCCACTTCAAGTTACAGCTGGTGACATTGAATCGTGGTTTGATTGGATGATGAAACGCTGTGATAGGAAAACGTGTGTAAGGAGAATTTCAGGGTTGAAGCGGTTCTTCAAAAATGTAGCTGAAAAAGTTCCGCTTTATACAAGTCCATTTGAGTTGATGAACAAAAAATTGAAGAAAAAGGTTACAAAGCTGCCACGTGGTAACAGGGTTCCAATAAGCCTAACAAAAGACGAAACGAATAAGCTATTAGATCGGTTAAGGGAAGACAAGAGTAATGCGGGTGTGAGGTTGTATTCGATATGCTTCATGCTGGTAACAAGCGGGCTGAGGATAAATGAATTGTTGGGTCTGAGCTGGGGAGACATTTATAAAAGAGATGAGACTTATTATTGTAGTTTCATCGGGAAAGGCGATAAGGATGCAGAACAGGAACTACAAACTGATGCAGTAGATTCTGTTTTAGACTATCATTTGAAGGTGTATGAAGAAAAACCAAGAAATATTGACTTTTTGTATTACGCGCTGACAACTGGAGAAGTGTTAAAAGCCAACACAGCATGGTGTTTAGTTAATAATTTGTGGGAGAAGCTGCAGAGGGAAGACTTTTTTGGGCGTGAGATAAAACTACATCCACATCTCTTTAGGAGAACTTATGCAACATTACTTTATAAGGCTGGTATGCAGCTCATAGATGTGGCAAGGAAGACAAGACATGCAAGTATTGACTGTTTGGTAAAACATTACATTGGCAGTAGCGAACCGTCAAAGGCATTTTGGGACAAGATTTTGGTGTAGGTATAAATCATCAATTGGTGATGGTAAAAGAGTCGGGAAACCGACTCTTTTTTAACCTGAGATAATTATAATAGTTACTCAATCTCCCGATTTCTCGGAGAATTTATTAATTATTATAATTATTCGAACAATTCTGTTGAAAAAATTGCTAAAAGACATTGCTTGGCTTGTAGAGGGTGTACGGGTATGTTAAGTATATAACACTAAATTAGGGGAAAGCAATGGTAAAATTGCAAATTAGTTCCAAAGAAATCCGCATGATTATGGAAAGAGATAAGTGCCCTATACAGATAGCGACGGTTACGGCTGTTAAACCGTTTAGTGACATATTTTTTGGGGATGAAAACGGGCATGTATCTGCGTCAAGAAGGAAGATTATGGATGATTTTATTTATCCATATGTGGAGATAGTAGATTAAAAATATAAAAAGGCTGGATACCGAAATGAAAAATGCAAAGGAAGTCGTACAAAAGATTGTTGAGCTACAAGATGGTAAGCCATACAAAGGGTATTGGATGGTACATTGCCCCTGCCACGATGATAAAAAGCCAAGTTTAGAGGTTTCGTTTAAAGGTAACAATGTAAGGTTGTTTTGTCATGCTAATTGTGCTACTAAAGACGTCATAAAGTATTTTCGGAAAGCAGGAATATGGCCAGAAAGAAAAGTCAACGCGAAACTCCTCCACACTTATATTTACACAGACAAAAAAGGGAAGAAGCTATTTAGGGTTGAGAAATACGATGACAATAAATACTACTCAAAGCATTATGAAGGTAACGGAAAGTGGAAATGGGGGATGAAAGATGTAAAAAGAGTTCTTTATAACCTGCCGAATACATTAAAAGCTATTAAAGATGGGAAGGTGGTGTTTTTCGTAGAAGGTGAAAAAGATGTGGAGACATTGCTTGATTATGATATTCCTGCAACTACGAATCCGCATGGTGCGGGAAGTTGGCAGAAAAGTTATAATAAAGTGTTTGAAGGTGGGAGAATAATAATATGCCCAGATAATGATAATGCGGGTAAAGCTCATGCTTTAAAAGTTGCGGATGCTATTTACAAAGAAGCACAGAAGATTAAGATCGTAAGTTTAGACGACCTTGATGAAGGTGGAGATATATCGGATTGGTTCGAGAAAGGTGGAACTAGAGAAGAGCTACAAAAAATAGTAAGGCAAACAGAGGAATGGTTTCCTGAGCGCGAAACTGCAAGTGCTCAGGAAAGAATGAATGCGATAATAAGGACTGCGAGAGATATATCACACCTTCAATCAGAAGTTTTGGTAGATATTGCAGGACTTGTTTTAATGCATGATCATAAAGAGATTACTGATGCACAGTTTCATGAGCGAATATTTGCAGCGATAATAGGAGAGATGATAAAAAAGGGGAGGTTTTATAAAACAAAGGAGCCGCGGTTTTTTTGGTTTGAGAATGAAAAATTTAAACTTTATGATATGGATACTGAAGAGTTCATTAGTTGGTTTCGCTTTCAGTATGCTGGAGAAGGCAATTATAAAAACGTATCAGATTATTGCAGACAAGTAGGTTCTTATGTTGATATATATAAGTTTGTCTACTATGACAAAAAGAAAAACGTGCTATATAAGTTCGATAATGCGAATATGGTCTTTAAACTCGATGGGGAGACTAGGGAAGTTGTTCCGAACGGGACAAACGGGATATTATTCGAAGTAGAAAGAGGTGCGGAAGTTATAAAGTCGAAGGGAACGAAAGAGAAGTTTTTAAAAGGGCTCATCTTTAATGGGACGAACTTTGATATTGAAGATGAGAATGAGAGAAAAGAGCAATTATTTATGTTTGAGTGTTGGTTTTACTCGCTATTTTTTCCAGAACTAATGCAGACAAAGCCGATCGCTTTGTGGTGGGGTGAGAAAGGTTCGGGTAAAACTTTCATACTACAGATGCTTTTGAAGATATTTTACGGGGAGATAGCGGATGTTATTACCCTAACACAAGATGAGAAAGACTTCGTGACCAAGATAGTCAACACTTACTTCTGTGCTATTGATAACGCTGACGAATATATAAAATGGTTGGCTAATTATTTGGCTACTGGTGCGACGAGTGGGATTATACCGATAAGGAAACTTTATGCTAATTCAGAAATACTTCATTACCGTTTAAGGTTGTTTTTTGCGATAACTGCAAGGACTCCGAAGTTCAGAAGAGATGATGTTGCGGATAGATTATTGATTTTTAAGGTGCGTAGATTTACGAAGTTCGAAGGTGCAGAAGAACTGACTGAGAATGTAATGAACCATAGAGCAGAACTTTGGGATAATATTTTTAATAAATTGAACTTTATCATAAAAAAACTTGGGGAGAATGATGGGAAGGGTCTGGCGACGATGTTCAGGATTGCCGATTGGTATAAGTTTGTAAGGCGGATTATCCCAGAAAACCAAACTGCATTTTTTGACAAGATAATAGATAAAACGATTGAAGCACAGGAAGACTATGCAAGTGAAACAGAGCCATTACTTGAAGTATTAGCATTATACATGGAAGATTTGCGTATAAGGATGGAAGTTGTCGAAGAAGACCATACAAGCGGTGAGTGGCATACAATATTAAGTAACTTTGCAAACGAAAAGCATTTAACTTTTTATAAAAGAGCAAATACGACTGGTGCGAAGTTTAATCTGTTTGAGATGGCTTTAAAGAGGATCTACAATATTAAGAAGAAGAAGGAAGGAAAGTGGGTAAGGTGGATTATTAGTTCTAAAGATTAGAGAAGCGTTCGCATCTTGGCGCACAGAATACAAAGAATACGAATCTCCCTAAGAAAATTTGTATCGATTTTTTAGTATTTATAGCATTTATAATAGAGTAGAAGTAGAGAGTAAGAAAAAACTGAGAAAAAGAAAGTTATCGGAAAGCGTATTATTCGTATTCCCTATTCTTTTGGCATACTTCTTAGAAGTGTGTAAGGTTTCCAGCCTGTCCTGCATTGACTGTAGAAGGTCGGTGCAGGATTTTTTTTTTATTTCCACAAACAGACAATTATAGTGAGTTTGGAAGTAGATTCGAGTTATTCGGCTGGCAAGCGGAATACTGCTTTAATTAAGTAGAGAGGGTGAGACGGAAATAAAAAGGGGGATTGGATAATGCTAAAGGTTTCCAGAGTTTTCTATTTGGACAATGAGATGGATGATTATTGTAAACAGGCGGCACTGGAACACGGAGTAAGCAAAAGCTACATAATTGAGCGGTTGTTGAAGTTTCTGCAGCATGATAAAATAAACCTACTGCATTTTTGGAGTAGGAAAGCTAAACCACAGGAGTTATAGTATGTTCGAAAAGAGGCGCTATAAAAAGGAATTGCTGTATGATATTAACGCCCTCATTCGTGTTGCCGAGCTAAAGGAGGATGAAGAAAGATTTTTAGAGGTTCTGGAAGGATTGAAGCAGGAGTATAGGGGGGACTTTAAAGTCTGCAAGCGTATAAGTAGGATAATTGGCGATTCGGAGAAGAAAGTTGGGAGTTTAGTTTAAAGTGCCTTATTACTCGCACGAGCAAGTCGTAGTCGATTCGAATACGTTCGACTCTATTAAACGTGAACTTCACCGTATGGAAGATGTAGTCGGGAAGTTGGGGGAAAAAGAAATTACGCAGTCTGAGCTGGTAAATTTAAAAGGCAGTCTGCGAAGATTGCGAATGCATATAAGGGGTTTTGAGTGAAAATGAATCCAGCATTGAAGGAGATATTGAAGAGACAGATTGAAACTTTGCAGAGAGGTCTTAAGGAAGACTTAGGGTTGAGTAATAAGAAAAAGATTAATATGAAGGAAAAGATATTGCTATTAAAGCGAACAATTAAAGGAAAAGCCTAAGTGAGGGTTTCGATAAAAAAGACCGTAAGATTGTTGTTAGTCGGCCCAGCCATTTACACATTTAACGCTAAATGTCTGACTGACATGTGCGCGGGGACTTAAGCCATCTTCGCGCACACATTTAAAAAATTAAGGGAGAAGTGAAATAATGGAACTAATTGAAATGCAGATTGGCGATGAGATAAAAGCGGTAGAAAATTATGGGAGTCTTAGGGAAGGAGAAGTTTTTATAATCGTCGAGGTAGGGTTGAGTGAGAAATTTAATGAGCAGCAAAAACAGTGGGTTAGGTTTCAAAGGAGTGGCAATCGGGAAGTCCACTTAGTCGAATTTCTGCTTAAACACATTCAGGTAAAACGGAAAGGGAAAATAATATTCGGTAAAGTGAATGAGGGCGTTGATAGATTGGTAAGAGAGTTGGGTGCAATTCAGGTAAAAATAAAGTACAATATTGTGTTAAGCGAGCGTGAAGTAAGGTTGGTGGAAAAAGCGACGCGGTATAAATAGTAAAAACGAACTTTTAAGAGGTAGGAAGATGACGAAAGAAGAGAAAGAAGTTAAAGAGCAGGCGGAGGAGAATAACAGGCTTAATATAGCGATGAATAGTACGAAGACCGAGAAAGAGTTGGAGGGAATTGTCGGAAGAGAACAGGATAGGATTAAAACGGGACCGTTAGAGATTCATGAAGTTGGGTCTGGGTTATCAATGCGTGAGAGAAATGATATTAAGTTTGGCACAGCAAGTAAAAAACGCGGAGAGAAGGATAAACAGATTGCAGAGTTGTTGAATGCAAAGAGCGAATTAGGAGAAAAAACGGGTTTGAATTTGGCAGCTGAAGAGATTAATGCCGCGATGAAAAGGGAATTTGGAAGTACGTATAGTAAGAAAAAATAACTATAAATGATCGCAATAAATATAAACAATTAAATCTGATAAATATAAAGAGGTAGAAATAAATGGCAATAACAACGACTTCCAACCTTACGGGGCTTGTGAAGACTGCTTTTGACATGGCCGTCTTATTTGCATTCCAGCCTCATCTAAGGTTTGCTCAGTTAGCAGAACAGAAACGTTGGGATTTATCGGAGGCGCCAGTTCCAGGCGACCAAATTACTTTTACTGTGTTTGGTTCTCTGACCGCAGCAACACATGCGCTCCCGGAAAGTTCCGATCCAACAGAATGGCCACTGACAAGTACCGCTAAAACTGTGCCGTTGGTAGAACAGGGAAAGATTGTAACAACTACACAAAGGCTTCGTGTAGTTTCGTTTGCAAATATTGATCTCTCAGTCGGTAAAGTCGTGGGCGACAATATGGGAGTGTCGGTAGACTTACTGGCAAGAGCAGCTTTCGATGCAACAATGGCAGACGCTTATGTTTCGTATACATCAGGCGCAGCAATGGCTTCCATAATCGATTCACCTGGAAGTCGTTTAAAATCTGCTGATGTAAGATATGCAGCAAATAGACTGTCACGAGAAAATGTTCCGTTTGTTGACGGCGAAACCTACGCTGCGGTTGTTCATCCTGACTGTATTTTGGATTTGAGGAGCGAAGTTGGTTCTGGAAGTTTTCGCGCTCCGAAAGAATATGTAGATCCTGAGGATTTGTACGCAGGCGAAATAGGGCGCTGGGAGTCCTTCAGGTTTGTAGAAAGCATGAATTGTCTGGTGTCCGGCGCAGGCGGCTCTGGAGGAACTGTTGACGTTTACAGTAACTATTTTATCGGTTTCCAGGCAGTTGGCTTCGCAGATGGTATTTCTCCACACATGATTGTAGCGCCACCAGCAGACGCTTTTCAACGTTTGCTTCGGGTCTCATGGTTTGGATTGTTTGGCTATGGCGAACTAAGACCAGAAGCACTTCATAAAGTTTTTTCATCAAGCAGTGTCGGAATTAACGTATAAGGTTCTACGAACTTTATATATAATTTAATCTCTCTTATATGGAAACGTGTAAGAGAGAGGTTTTTATTTTACGGAGTGAATTATGTCGAAAGAGAAAAGTAATCAGCAATGGGAGAGTGAGAATGACGCGAGAATATTAATGGATTCAGAAACGATAAAAAAAGATACTCCGCGTTTGAATAGGGCTAAAGTTGCTGCGAAGAAAATGATGATAGAAGAACAGAAGAAAGTAACTGCACTGAAGGTTGTGGCGAAAGTGAAGAAGAAGGAAAATGTAGGAGGTGGAAAAGTGAAAGTGAGTGGAACGAAAAAGAAAGCAGTGACGAAGACGCGAAGGAAGAGAAGCAAGGTGTTAATGTAACAAGCGGATTCATGATACCTCCTATATTCGGTGTTGTGCGATTGATCCTCGTGCAACGCCGTTATTTTAATGTGGAGTAATGTAGACCAGCTGGTTTAAGGAGATTTGTATGGCAGGACGTAAAAGAGAGTTTGTTATTGCGGACATTCATAGAAGGGTTATGATCTATCAGCGTGTTGGTTTATCAGCGCCGAAGATTGGAAGATTGGTGCATAAGTGTGTAACAACAATATTAAGTTGGCAGAAGAATCAAGTTTATCAGCTTGCATATGAGGACTATATTTCTCGTGCGGATGAAGTGATGGAAAAGCGGTTTGATGAATTAGCTGATGTGGTGGAGTTGCGGTTCAAGAGCATTATTACAAACCCGAAAACGAAAACGAGTGACTTCTTAAAGGCGATGGATATGTATCTGAAGGTTACTGGCCAGTATCCAAGAGAACCTGTTGTCGAACAAACTTTCATCAATGCAAAAGAAGCATATGACCGGGAGATTCATAAGTTGAGCGCGGATGAACTTGAGGAAAGGTTGGATGATGTACGTAATAGAGTTACGAAGCGCCTTGAAGAGGGTAAGGAGCGTGACAGGTTAAGGGAGGAGGATAATTAAAGTATAACAGCCATTTTCTATCCTTGCACTCAAACACTCAATCATGACGCCAAGGTTGAAACCGAGACCTTGGCGTTTTTTTTATTTCTAAATGTTGGAATACATGCGTCTTCGCCAGGGAAAAAAGTATCGCGGAAGACGATACTTCTTTTTTTGTCATTATAATTTGATACTTATGCAGTGCAAAACAAGTTGGAAAGTTCAGAAACATTGCTTGCAAATAATGTATATTATTATTATAATTGTGACAGTTTATTAATTTGATTGAAGGAGGTTTTGGCTCTTTGATAGCGAAGAGAGACGTAATTTAAATCTTCAGTTACCGTGAAAGTCCAGCTTATGCGATAGGACTACGGCATAGTAAAATAATGATGGGAGGAATAGCATGAAACGTTTACATAAGATGTTGTTAACCGCTATTGGCATTGTTGCAGCTTCAAGTCTGCTGATGGTTCTTCTTTTGGCAGGATGTACGCTCAAAAGAGATACTTCCTCTATTCCAATAATCGGCGAACCAGGTGAGAATAAAGGAATGGTGTTTTTAAGAATCCCGAGATTTCAAGACTATGTGGGAAGTGAACCGGCAGAGTTTGAGCCTAAAGCGATCTTAATAAGCGATAGGGTCGATTTACGACTTTTAGATGCTGGGGTCTTGATAACTGACACATCGATAGAGGTGGACGGATTGTATGATGTGGAAGTTATTTGGTGGGTTCCCGTTGGGCAAGCATTAAGTGTTGAAGCGGATGTGTTTAACATTGCGGTGAGCGATATGGTTCCAGTTGTTGCAGGCGGTTCATATGATAATGTAAATATTGCGAAAGGTGAGACAACGAATGTAGAAATCATATGTGTGCCGGTAAATCCTATTGACATAACTCCAACAGGCAGTTCTGATTATATCGAATTGAATGTTGAAGGGGAAATGCATTTCACTTACGTTCCCGCCTTTACGACGACAGATTTTGAGCTGATGTCTTACGGAGAAAGCGATGCGGGTTTGTATTTGTGGGATCTGGATTCTTTGTTGTTCATGCAGAAAAGTGATACGTTTGAAGTTGCATTAGAAGAAGTACAGCTAAACACTACCATTGCGAAAACGTATTATTTAAGTGCGGTTGAATGGATGACTGGAATCCCGCCTGTAGGTGCTGCTACTATCACTGCAGTTTACAGTCGATATGAAGGTGGGAAACATTATTTCAGTATAATAGTATCGAATGATAATGCACAGCCACTAAGCGGTTTTAGCTTTGTTCTGTTTTGTGAAGCTGATGGTATCCCAGAACTATACTGGACTTTCGATTTTCCTGATCAGTTTATTGATGTATGGGAGGTTTTTGAAACTGAGGTTAGCTGGACAACAACCAACAGTGTAGCGCCGTGGGGAATTGGTGTGCGGGATATTGTTTGGGACGCACTTGATGGTTTTATAGTGCGGGTAACAGATGTAAGCGGTCAGTTGATAATAATTCTTAAATAAATTGTAAGGTATACAGAGAAAGAATGCACTTGCTTGTAGAGGAGGTACGAGCAAGTGCATTTTTTAAATAATTAGGAGGTTGCAATGGAAGAAGTTGAAAAGATTGCAGAGGCAATTTTGTTGGAAGAGCTGAGAAGGATCGGCCTGAAGAAGCTTTGTCAGGTGCAGAAAAAGAGGCGGAAGGTTGAAGTTAAGGTGGTTTACGATGTCGACTATAAGTTGTTGCCGGAGCCGGAAAAAGTTGTCGAAATAGTCGACGTAACGCCGAGGGGAAAAAGAAAAGCTGGATGAGGAGGATTTACGGGTATGCGAATGTGCGCTTGTCAATTAGAGGCGTTTGGCAAGCGCACTTTTTTATTATTTATTCACCGAAAGTGCCGGCGCCAGTCGATTTAAAATGAGAGACCGCAGATAAATAGGCAAAGAAATTCAAATAATAGCGGTTTTTGTTGTAGATGAGTAGTAAGGAGCTGGAAAATGGAAATTGAAATGACGCACAAAGAGGCAGAGTTAGTAGTAAAGCTGCTCAAAGAAAGTTTGAATCCGTTTGAAATTACTGCACCAGAAGTTGTGAGTGATATTGATATTAAAAGCATAATCAAAAATATTGAGAGTGCAAAAAGAGCGGAAATGGTGTGGAATCTTTTGGTGGTTGAGGATTGAAATAAACATAATGGAGGGTTAAGTGAATCTAAGTAATACAACAAACTAAATCTTATAATGAAAGGTAGGTGAAGTAGAGTGACTGATGAAGAATGGGAACAATTCGAAAAAGATTGGTTTAAGGTTATGGGTGTTTCACAAGAAGACGAGGAAAAATATAGGCGTATTCTTAACTACGCCAGGAAAAACGCTGAAACAAATGAAGTGGTAACAGAGTCAATGAAAGTAGTAACTATAATTTCTTTTTATATCGGTGTTTGCCAGGCTGAAGGTTTGGGGCTCGATGATGAAGAGACAAAGAAGGCTATTAAAATTGGTAATGAGTTACATTCTGAATGCCTCAAACTCCTTTCTGGTATACGTGTAGAGGTTTTGAAAGCCCGCAATAAGATAAAAAAATTATGGGGTGTTTCAGACGCGGATGATTTTGAGAAGGAAATAGGAGGTTAGTGTAGTAGACGCAAATAAATCTTGTAAGGGAGGTTGCAATAGTGGGTAATGAGAGGGAAGATTATATTTATATTGATAAATATGTCAGGTTTTCTCAATCGTAAACAATATTACTGGTTTTCGTTACGTATTTTAATTGCCTCTTCAACAGCGTTTGCAAGGTGCTCAGATATCCAAGCATAACGCTCTTTGCTATTTGTTCCTGTTGGATTGTAGCACTTTACTATTGAAGAGAGTTTCTTTTTAGTTGGTTCGTGGGGTATGTAGTCAAAAGGATTGTTTCCTTTTGTTGATATATTGCCGGCCAAATTTTTTAGACCATGTATACGGATGCCGACAACACCCATTTCCTCGTCCCAAGATTTTACGATTTCGTAGTTAATCCATTTCCGATTTGCTGTATTGCTTCCAACAAGAACGACTATGCATGACCTTCCTTTCATTTGGTCTGCAATCCATTTCTTAATGGCAGGGTCGCCTCCACCCGTTATGGTTTCCCAATCGTTATCGGTAGCAGGTCTATTCCCTTCAATTGCACCGATTTCTCGAACCTGCGAAGCGCGGTGTGAATCGGGTTGGTATTGAAAACTAAAAAATACTCTTCTTGCCATTTTAACAACCCCCTTTTTGTAATAAAAATGGTACAGCTTTATAAATTGCTATCATCGCTACTATTGAGCCATAGAACCAAAATAATGTTATAAAAAACATACACCAACACTCTGTAAATGTAAAGGTATTTAATTATGAAGCAAGAAACATAAGTTTATATTGATTTCTAAGAGAAGGATTTGCATTTCTGAAAAGAAGTAAAAGAAATGCGAATCCTTTTTTTGCATATGGGTAAAAATCTACTTTCTTTTTAGAAAAACGAAGACTTCTCTTGATTCCTTTTCCGTTAGATTTGAAGGTTCTGATATAGTTGGTCTTTGAAAATTAAATATAGCGAAAGCGGGCAGGGATTATTAGTAGAATTTAAGACTTCGAAAATAGTTCTGAAAGCTGCGATGATAATTAGCTTGGAAGACAGCTAATCAAAACTACTAAACATGGTTAAAAATAAAACGGGAGGTAGTAGGATGAATTACAAGAAAGTGTACGAGCTGGTGAAAGTAGTTGTTGATAAGTATTATCTTCAGGATTCAGAAGATGATGGGATGGACGCGGACGATTATATGGAAACAATCGGAGCGTATATGGACATAACGGACAGCGGCATGCAAGAGCTCGAAGCAGAGAAGATGGAAGGTCTGGCAGGTTTTTTTAAGTTTCTGAATGACAGCTTGGCAAATAAGGGCATTAGGTTAGATGAAGGTTTGATTGATGCATATTTAGCAGCAAAGAAGTAGAAGTAAAAACTAAATGGGAGGTAGTAAAAATGAGTGCAGACGTACATTCAAACAAATTAAGGTCTCACTTACAGCATGAGATCGAAGATGAACGCAAGGTAGCAATAGGGATTATCGGGAAAGAGTTGATGGAAAAGGATGAGGCGGAGCTGATGGAAAAGATTGTAGAGCGAGTGCCGAGAGATGATAAGACGAAAAGAGAGTTCGACATTCGCTGGGTATTAAGTTGTTATTGTGTTTACAGCGAAATAAAGCCTGCTAAGGTTAAAGAGCCATTAAAAAAGGTTCCAAAGACAAACGGTAAAGAGAAGAAGGTAAAGGTTGGTAAGAAGATAGAGGTTCCAAGCGACGTTCTTATGCAGGAATATGATAAAAAGGGAAATCCGGTTAATGGTGCTGGGAAGAAAGCTGAGGCGAAGAAGACAATGGGAAAGAACGTGAGTAAGGCGGTTAAGGAAGATGCAGCGAAAAAAGCTGCATTGATGGACATCAAGGAAAACAGGCCAGTAAGTACAAATCTGGTTGCTGCAGACACGTTGAACTCGGAAGAAAATGTGGTGGCGGAAACTATGTAATGTAGCTGGTAGGTAAGATAAAGACGGTCAGAAATGGCCGTCTTTTTTATTGAATGGGGGGAGTAAAATGAAACAGTGTCTAAGATGTGGGATTGATTATGATGGTCGTTCAGCAATAAGTAGGAGAGATAATAAGACGCAGATTTGTCCTGGATGTGGGATTGCGGAAAAATTGTTTGATGTGTCAGCCAATTTCATAATGAGGGTAGGTAATGCGGAGGAAAGAAAAGCATTAAGTTGTCTCGTTGAAGCAGAAAGAGCGTGGTTGGAGTGTTTAGTCAATAACTTTATGATCGGTAGTTAACTGCAATCGAAAGGGCTGGGTTAAAAATAACTCAGCTCTTATCTTATTTAGGGGAGTTAAAGAAAATGATAACTAATTACAAGAGCATAGGACAACGCTGCGTAATGACGACAAGGAAAGGAACACGCTGCAGGTTGCCAGCAAGTACAATCGCTGGCGGTTTAGCAGCCTGTCCGTATCATGTTAACGCTGCTGTTAGGTCGTTTCGGAACGTGGAAGAAAGAAGTAGAGGTAAGTTTCCAGAGGTGTTTGAGCAAGCAAGGAAAGATTCGAAGTATGTTTAAGGGTGATAGTTGGGTAAGTAAAATCTAAAGGGCAGTCATGATTTTATGGCTGCTCTCTTTTTTTCCCACTTCTTAGCTTGATTTAATTAAGAAATGAGGTGACGTTTCTGATAAATATATAAATACAAATATTGGTATCAATTAAATATTTCATCCAGTCCCGCTCTCTCCTGTTGGATTTCAGGTTGGTACCGATCAGTTATAAAGGGTTCGTCATACTTCATGAGATTTTGTTCCCA
>SDBS01004741.1_pt1 | contig 13325 bp, 12 predicted proteins | sample 2277091 | NCBI WGS metagenome assembly SDBS01 (sample SAMN10404972, study PRJNA504765) | marine sediment metagenome | isolation source: marine sediment core GS10_PC15, 163 cmbsf | place: Arctic Ocean: Southern Knipovich Ridge | collected 2010 | reverse complement strand
CTTCTGATCTGCTATTGACCTTATTTGTTAGTTTCGCTTCCTCCACAAGGTTAAGAATTGTTTTGAACATGGGCGAAGGGGTAAGCCCGAACGTATGAATAAGATCATAACCGGTTATCAGCGGCGGCTTTTTGCTTCTGGGCTTAAAACTATAAAAAAAATCATAAACCATCTCTTTTACAAACGTTATGAAAGTCTCGTTTTTTTGATTTAATTGTTTTTGCTTTGCCTTGATATCCGCCAGGGTATGCAGCAGCAGATGAGGAGTATTGTTACCGCATTTTATAAAGAAACGTGTTAAACCTTTCCGTGCTAATCTCTTTTTTTGATGAGCTGCAAAAAGAAACAGCGGCTTCACATGGTTGCGGATAATAAAATCAATGAAACGCTTTTCACGGTTAGCAAACTTCAGCCTTTGGCTGATTTTTTGTGCCATGTCGGCACTTTTTTGGGCATGGCCGTAAAAATGGCTTTCGCCCCTCTTATCCAAAGTTTTTACCAAAGGTTTCCCGATGTCGTGCAGTAGAATTGCACATTTAAGGAGCGCCGCTCTGTCTTCATCAATGCATTGGCGGATCTGGCTGGAAGTATCCGGCAGAAGCTTGCCCGGATCGTTTAGTATTGTTTCAAGATGGTAATATGCCTTCATTGTATGTTCAAAAACATCATAATGATGATGTCTGTTTTGAAGGCATCCAATTAACCGGCCAAGATCAGGAAAGAGAGCAATCAAAAGCCCGGCATCAGCCATTTGGGAAAGATAATAATATGATTTCGACGTGCCAAGCATCTTGAAAAGTTCGGCCCGTATCCGTTCTCCTGCCGAATTTTGGATCAGATCTGCATTCTCTCTTATTAAGGAAACAGTCTGTGATTCGATTTCGAAATCCAGACATGCACCAATTCTATAGGCCCGTATCAAACGGATCGGATCTTTCCTGAAAACATTTTTTGAAACCATACGAATTTTTTTATCGGCCAGATCCCGAAGACCGCCCAGGCAGTCGATTATTTCCCCTGAAGACAATGCATATGCCATGGCATTGATGGTAAAATCCCTTTTATTAAGGTCGTCCTCAATAGACTTGCCGTTTAAAGATGTTATATCAAAGATATTGTCACCCGATACCACCCGGATAATCGTCTGCCCGGGCTTTCCCATCTCGACAAGGTGACCTGTTGTATTTGCGGCCATTTTTTTTGCAAATTTTTCTGGATTTTCAGTGACTGCAATGTCATAGTCGGTGGGAATCCGGCCAAGAAGTAAGTCTCTGATCGAACCACCAATGATATATGATCCTTTTGTTTGAGGAAAAATATTTGAATTGAATTGAATCATTGATCTCCTTGATTTTCTTGACGTTACCTGACTTCATGATTAATATCATTATTTTCAAGTTGTGTCTATCTGGAAACTAATATGGACGAAACGATATTAAAGGTTTTAAAGGTTGCGGTGACTGGGGGTGCCGGATCCGGTAAAACCACTGTTTGCAACCGCTTGAAAGAATTGGGTGTAAAGGTCATCAGTTCTGACGCCCTGGCAAAGGAAGCTGTTGCTCAGGGTTCGCTTGCTCATGAAAAAATTGTAAATTATTTTGGGGAAAAGGTTTTATTAAGTGATGGCAATTTGAATCGTCAAATGTTGCGGCGCATTATTATAAACGATGATGTTGCCAGGCTTGCCCTGGAGCGGTTCCTACACCCTGAAATATCGCGACTTATGCATCTGAGAATAGCTCAAGCAGGACAGGATGGTGATCCTGTTCTGCTGGTAGAAGTCCCCCTTCTCTTTGAACTCGGCATGGCAGAACAGTTCGACGTGGTTATCGTAGTCAGTGCTGATCATGAATTGCGGGTTAAAAGGCTTATGGACCGTGATAACGTCTCCCGTGATGAGGCTGAAGACCTTATAAATGTTCAGATGCCGCAAGCAGAGAAAGTTGAACGTGCTGAGTTTGTATTAACAAATGACGGTTCAAAGGATCAGTTGATAAGATCTGTTGATCTTTTATTTAATAATTTTTTTCAAAAATACTTAAAAATGAACCGAAAGCCCTTGACAGGCTACTAAACATGATATAAATGGTTAAATATAAGGATAGGACAACTCCTATTGGATCCCGCCTGTTGGAAAGAATACCTAATTAATTCTTCAATCTTTAATCACAGAAAATTCATATTCTTCTATTAAAGCCAACATGGATCCGGTTAGATAGTAAAGAATCCTGGCCCATAGGACCAGGCTTTGGATTAACCCTGAAAGGGTTTACAATCAACAATTTTAAATCCGAAATTCGAATATCGAAATACGAAACAAATCCGAATATCAAATTCTCCAATGTTCGAAACAAAAGCCTTGGTATTCGTAGGTTTTGAGCATTTGAACATTAGAATTTAGAATTTGTTTAGGCCCGCCTTGGCGCGACGTAATTGGCACAGCCTGTTGTTGCTGTAGTACTATAGAAGTGGAAACAGTGGAACTAAGTCAGGGCACAGCCGGTCTGGGCCAGGGATTTCGTGCTTCGTATTTCGAATTTTTGACCGAAAAAGTAGGGTTTTCGGTCAAGCACTAATTAGTGGGGTAAATTTTATGAACTTAGTTGAACTAAAAGAAAAAAAAATCAGCGAATTGAACCTTATGGCCAAAGATTTCAATATTGATGGGGCCGCTGGAATGAGAAAGCAGGATCTTATTTTTGCCCTCTTGCAGGCAGAAATCGAAAAGACCGGTTTGATATTTGGTGAAGGCACACTGGAAATACTGCCGGACGGATTCGGATTTTTGCGGGCACCAGATTACAATTACTTGCCGGGGCCTGATGATATTTATGTATCACCCTCGCAGATACGCCGTTTCAATTTAAGAACCGGAGATACTGTCTCAGGGCAAATTCGGCAGCCCAAGGAGACAGAACGATATTTTGCCTTGCTAAAGGTCGAAGCGGTCAACTTTGAAGATCCTGAGGTGGCCAGGGAAAAAATACTTTTTGACAACTTGACACCGCTTTATCCTGACAGGAAAATAATGCTTGAATCCGATCCTGAAAATTATTCAACGAGAATAATGGACCTTTTGACCCCCTTAGGTTTCGGCCAAAGAGGATTGATTGTTTCACCACCCAGATCCGGAAAGACAATGCTTCTGCAATCGATTGCCAACAGCCTAAGTGCCAATCATAAAGATATTGTTCTTATCGTGCTTCTTATTGATGAACGACCCGAAGAGGTTACGGATATGGAGCGATCAGTAGATGGAGAAGTGATCAGTTCGACTTTTGACGAGCCTGCTGAAAGGCATGTTCAGGTCGCTGAAATGGTTATTGAGAAGTCTAAGCGCCTGGTGGAGCATAAAAAGGACGTTGTTATCCTTCTTGATAGTATAACCAGGCTCGCGCGGGCATACAATTCTGTTATTCCTCCCAGTGGAAAGATTCTCTCCGGAGGTGTTGATTCAAATGCCCTTCAGCGTCCTAAACGTTTTTTCGGGGCTGCCAGAAACATTGAAGAAGGTGGAAGCCTCACCATTATAGCAACCGCTCTGGTTGATACCGGAAGCCGTATGGATGAAGTCATTTTTGAAGAATTCAAAGGCACCGGCAATATGGAGATTCAATTAGATCGCAGGCTTGCCGATAAACGGGTGTTCCCTCCAATCGATATCAAGAAATCAGGCACGCGCAAGGAAGAACTCCTTCTGAATGAGGAAACACTGACGCGTGTATGGATTTTAAGAAAGCTTCTTTCGTCATTGAATCCCGTTGACAGTTTGGAATTTTTGCTTGAAAAAATGAACGGAACCAAGGATAATCAAATTTTTCTTAATTCCATGAATACATAATTAGGAGGTTGGAAATATATGAAAACGGAAATTCATCCTGAGTATGTTGAAACAACCATAAAGTGCGCATGCGGCAATGTATTGGAGGTTGGTTCAACAAAATCAGACATACGTGTTGAAATCTGTTCAAAATGCCATCCTTTTTTTACAGGGAAACAGAAGCTAATTGACACTGCTGGTCGAATTGAGCGTTTCCGCAAGAAATATGAAAAATTTCAGAACAATCAGAAACAATAGATAACCAGTTCGTCCATTCCGCCTCTCCGGCCTCATGTGGCAGGCAGGCCCCGATTGGAATAATTGCTTCAGACCAGAAAGAACTTTGTAACATTTTATAAACTCATGTTTGACAAATTAACAGGCGTTGAAAATCGATTTTTAGAAATCGAAAAGCTTTTGAGCGATCCCAAAATCGTCCATGATCGGGAGGCATACCAGAAGTACAGCCGGAAGCATGCCGATCTCTACAAGATTATATCGGTTTTCAGGAAGTACAAGCTGACCGTAACAGAGCTTAATGACAGCATGGATCTGCTAAAAGACGGAGACCCGGATATAAAAGAGATGGCACGTGATGAGGTCAGGTCTCTTACACTCCAGAAAGACAGCCTCGAAAACGATCTTAAAAAGCTCCTTGCGCCCAAAGATCCAAATGATGATAAGAATGTCATCATCGAAATACGGGCGGGTACAGGCGGAGAAGAGGCCGGGCTGTTTGCAAGTGATCTCTTCAGGATGTACAGTAGATTTGCTGAAAAAAAGAACTTTAAAATCGAAATCATGAACCATCATCCGACTGGTGTTGGTGGCTTAAAAGAGATCATCGCCATGATCCATGGCAAGGGGGCATACAGCTATTTGAAATTTGAAAGCGGCACACATCGTGTTCAGCGTGTTCCGGTAACCGAAACACAGGGTCGAATACATACCTCAGCAGTTACCGTTGCGGTTCTGCCCGAAGCCGAGGATGTCGAACTTCATATCGATCCCAGTGAGATTAAAGTCGATGTGTTTCGAGCAACCGGCCCGGGAGGGCAAAGTGTTAATACAACCGATTCAGCAGTACGTCTTACCCATCTACCCACAGGTGTGGTGGTTACATGCCAGGATGAAAAATCACAACTCAAAAACAAAAACAAGGCTATGAAAGTTCTGCGTGCCCGAATTCTCGATAGTATAATCAGTGAGCAGGAAGAAAAGAGATCCGAAGAGAGGAAAAGCCAGATAGGTGACGGAGACAGAAGCGGAAGAATCAGGACTTATAACTTTCCCCAGGGAAGAGTTACAGACCACCGAATCGGACTTACCCTTTATAAGCTGGAAAGTATTCTGGAGGGCGAAATAGACGAAATCATAGAACAGCTTACAACTTTTTATCAGACCCGGTCTTTACAGAATGCAGAATCAGCCGAAGTCCATTGATCCAGAATGGACTATACTTAAACTACTCAAGTGGACCACTTCTTATTTTAAATCCCACGATATAGATAGCCCTAGAGCTACGGCCGAAATACTTCTTGCACACATCCTGAAATTAAAAAGAATAGATCTGTACCTGCGATACGATCAGCCGCTTAGCAGCAATGAGCTGTTACAGTTCAAAACTTTAATAAAAAGGAGAATTAAGAGGGAGCCGGTCGCGTACATTGTGGGTGTCAAAGAATTCTGGTCCATGGACTTTGCCGTCACGGAAGATGTCTTGATTCCGCGACCTGAGACCGAGTGTCTGGTTGAGGCCTCTCTCGGTCTTTTGCCTGAGGATTCAAATTCTGATCCAAACAAGCCGCCAATGCGCATATTAGAGGTCGGCACAGGATCCGGGGCTGTAACTCTGGCCCTTGCCTCCATGGGGCCGAAGCATCTTTTCTTTGCTTCTGATCGTTCAATCAAAGCCGTTGTACTTGCCAAGCAGAATGCAAAACATCATGGTCTTGATAGGACTGTCAATTTCTTTTGCGCTGATTGGTTTACGCCCTTAAAGGTTGTCAGACACCAATTCGATATGATCATATCAAATCCACCTTACATCCCAACCCGGGTTATCAGCCGGCTTCAGCCAGAAATTTACAAGTATGAACCGATTTCAGCACTTGACGGCAACGAAGATGGACTTCGCTGTTTAAGACATATCATTAACAATGCCCACATCTATCTGAACCGTCAAGGGAGTCTGGTGCTGGAAATAGGCCATGATCAAAAAAATGATGTCCAAAAGATTGCCGAACAGTGCGGAAATTATAAAAATGTCGTTTTTACAAAAGATTACAGCGGATACCACCGTGTTGTCCAGATGCAAAAGCCAGATTGATGATCTCGTAAAAAGTCATAAATGCCTTTTTACGGGCGGTTTAAGTTTTAGGTGTTAAGTTTTAAGTGTTTGTAAACAGTGACAATTTTCAACCTAAAACCTAAAACTTAAAGCCTAAAACTGGATGAATTCGATTTTTTTCGAATTCATCAGGATTAATGTAACAAAAAAACTGTTGCGCTACAAAATTTATTTTGTTAAAGATACCGGTTTAACTAATTCGCACGCCCTTGGACCTGTTTCCTGGTGCCTCGCAAAGCGGGGTCGGATTCAGGGTTGACATTGGCGGTGGAAAAACCATAAGGGAGAGTAGAATGGCTTATATTACAATGAAAGAACTCCTTGAAGCCGGAGTACATTTTGGTCATCAGACAAAGCGCTGGAACCCCAAAATGAAGCCTTATATTTTCGGGGCCAGGAACGGAATTTATATTATTGACCTTCAGAAAACCGTTCGCATGTTCAAGACAGTATACGATTTTGTGGTCGATACAGTTGAAAATGACAAACCGCTCCTTTTTGTAGGCACCAAAAAGCAGGCCCGCGATTCAATCTATGAAGAAGCGAATCGTTGTGAAATGTTTTATGTCCATAACCGGTGGTTGGGCGGAATGCTGACAAATTTTCAGACCATCAGAAAAAGTATAGATCGTCTTAACTATCTCAATACCATCCATAACGACGAATCAATCAACCTTTTTCCCAAAAAAGAGAGACTGAAACTTAATAAGGAGCGCCTAAAACTCGACAACAATCTTGGCGGAATTCGCACCATGAACGGGCTTCCCGGTGCTATTTTTGTTGTTGATCCCAGAAACGAGGCTATTGCAGTTCGTGAAGGGAGACGGCTGGGGATTCCGATTATTGCCATTGTTGATACAAATTGCAATCCTGATGAGATCGATTACTTAATACCCGGCAATGATGACGCCATCCGTGCAATACGGCTGATTACATCCAGAATCGCTGATGCCTGCATTGAAGGCAAACAGCGTATAGCTGAAAAACAGCAGGCTGAAGCTGACAAGGAGATAGAAGAAGTATCCGAGGTCGCAACCGCCAGTGCAGAATTAAAACCTGGTGAAAGGAAGATTGTTTCTGACGGTTCAGACGGCCCTGTTGTAGAAATAATAAAGAGAACAACAAACAAAGTCGAACATGATTCTGAAACCTTGGAAAATTCTGAAAGCCAAGAGCCAGAAAAAACGAGCGGAGCGTAAATAACAGGAGAAGAAGATGGCAACAATTAACGCTGCAATGGTTAAACAACTCCGCGAAAAGACCGGGACCGGAATTATGGATTGTAAAGAAGCACTTTCCGAGTGTAACGGCGATGAAAGTAAGGCAGTTGATTTTTTAAGAAAAAAAGGTCTGGCAACAGCCGCAAAACGGGCTGGAAGGGCCATGAGAGAAGGAGCAATCGAGTCTTATATTCATATGGACAGTAAGCTTGGCGTACTGGTTGAAGTTAACTGTGAGACCGATTTTGTTGCCAAAAATGACGATTTTAAGGAATTTGCAAAAAATATCGCCATGCATATTGCCGCGACCAATCCTGTGGGAATCCGGGCCGAAGATGTTCCAGAAGAGACGATCAACAAGGAAAAGGAAATCTATCGCGGGCAGGTCCTGGAAATGGGCAAACCTGAAAAGATTGTAGACAAGATCGTAGAAGGTAAGCTAAAGAAATATTTTAAAGAAAACTGTCTGCTGAACCAGGCCTACGTTCGTGATCCCAATATGACCATTGCAGATCTTATAAATGAAAAGATTGCAAAGATCGGTGAGAACATTACAATCAAACGTTTTGTAAGGTTCAAAATGGGGGAATCCTAAACTTTGACTTCGCCTCGATATAAAAGGATTCTGTTAAAACTGAGCGGTGAAGCTCTGATGGGCGATCAGAGTTTTGGAATAAGCCCTGATGTAATTAAGTATGTGGCTGAAGAGGTCCAATCGGCATTTGACCTCGGGGTTCAGATTGCCATTGTTGTCGGCGGCGGCAATATTTTCAGGGGAATTGCCGCTTCGTCATATGGTATGGACCGGGTTTCTGCCGACAAAATGGGTATGTTGGCCACGGTAATAAACAGCCTGGCTTTGCAGGATGCCCTGGAAGAAAAGGGAGTGCTGACCCGTGTTCAGACCGCCATTTCGATGCATGAAGTGGCCGAACCCTTTATACTCCGAAAGGCTGTCCGCCATCTCGAAAAAGGACGGGTGGTAATATTTGCGGCAGGTACCGGCAACCCTTACTTTACAACCGATACCGCTGCGGTACTCAGAGCCCAGGAAATACATGCCGAGATTCTTTTAAAGGCTACAAAGGTTGACGGCCTCTACGATTCAGATCCCGCTATTAAAGATGATGCTAAATTTATAAAAAAAATCAGCTATATGGAGATCATTGAAAAACAGCTCCATGTTATGGATATGACAGCGATTTCTCTGGCGATGGACAATCTGCTCCCTCTTGTTGTTTTTAATTTAGCAAACAAAGGTAATATAAGAAAAGTTGTATGCGGTGAAGCCATCGGAACCCGGATAAACAATTAATTTATTACGAACGTTTAACAAAAAACCGTAATAGATTCTTCTCTTTTTGATAAAGATTAATAATTCATACCTCTTCTTTGTGACTTAGTGGCTGAACTGTTACAAAAAACCTGAAACATTATAAATTTGACTTTTATAGGGGAAAAATATGATTGAATCGATATATCAGGAAACCAGGGATGGTATGGAAAAATCGATAGATGCCCTTAAAAGTGAATTTAAAAAGTTCAGGACGGGACGCGCTTCTTTGTCGATTCTTGACGATATCCGGACTGATTACTACGGTACGCTGACACCCCTAAATCAGATGGCATCTCTCTCTGTCCCTGAAAGCCGGCTGATTACCATACAACCCTGGGATGTTTCCGTTATCAAAGATATTGAAAGGGCGATATTGAAATCCGACCTGGGGTTAACGCCTTCAAATGATGGTAAGCTGATACGGATCTCCATCCCGCCGCTCACTGAGGAGAGAAGAAAACAGCTTGCCAAGCTCGTGCATAAAAAGAGCGAAGAACATAAGGTCGCCGTGCGCAACATCAGGCGTGATTCCAACGATCTGCTGAAAGGCTTGAAAAAGGATGGTGAGATTTCGGAAGATGACGCCTTCAGGGCTCAGGACCAGGTCCAGAAGATAACAGATAAGTATATCAAGCTTATCGACGATATCAGTAAAGAAAAAGAGAAAGAGATCCTTGAATTCTAGCACATCTTCCTCTATTCACATAGATCTTGATCCTGCAAAGCTACCCTCACATATTGCCATTATTATGGATGGTAATGGCCGGTGGGCCAAAAAGCGCCTTTTAAATCGGATTAAAGGACATGAAAAAGGTTCGGAAGCAGTACGAACCATCGTACGGGCCTGCCGTGAAATCAGAATTCCCAATCTGACCCTGTATGCTTTTTCCACTGAGAACTGGCAGCGGCCTAAATCCGAGATCGTTGCCCTGATGACCCTGCTTAAAAAATTCCTCGAATCAGAACAAAAGGAGATGGTGGATAACAACATCCGCCTGAACGCAATCGGACAGACAGAGCGTCTGCCGAAAAATGTTCAACAAGCATTGCACAAGGCCATGACGGTAACAAGAAAAAATGACGGCATGCTCCTTAACCTGGCCTTGAGTTACGGCGGGCGGGCCGAAATCGTCAAAATGGTTAAAGAGATTGCAATAAAAGTCAAGGATGGTAATATTGAGCCTGATTCAATAACACCTGAACTAATATCCGAACACCTGTATACAAGCGAAATACCTGACCCTGACCTTCTGATTAGAACCAGCGGGGAAATGCGCATAAGTAATTTTCTCCTATGGCAGATAGCCTACACGGAAATTTATGTTACAGATACTTTATGGCCCGATTTTGGCAAGGATGAATTTGTGCGAATTCTAATAGACTATCAGCACCGAAAACGCAGGTTCGGCAAAGTAGAGTGATAGCGAAGCGAACTAAGTTGACCATGCATTTAAAACGTTGGATTACAGGTCTTGTGGCCATTCCTCTTCTTGTTTTGCTGATTAGCAAGGGGGGGACCCTTCTATTTGCTATCATTATCAGTATTGCATGCATCTTAGCCCTTTGGGAATATTTTGGTATTGTTCTGTACAGATCTCAAAGCCTTTCTCTCTTCAGCTTTCAGCTTTCAGCTTTTATCATAGGCCCGGCCATCATCTGGGCTGCATATATAAATTCATTCAAAATCATTTTGGGCCTTATTATCTTAAACCTTATTGTTTCCGTTCTGATCTCTCTACCGAAGTTCAAATTTGATTCTTTGGTATCAGAAATTGTCTTCAAACAGGTTCTGGGCATTGTGTACATACCCCTATTAATATCCTGTCTTGTTCTGATCAGAAACGGAATTCATGGTGTCAGCTGGATTTATTTCCTGTTATTCATTGTATTTTCCGGTGATATTGGATCATTTTATATTGGATCATTTTTTGGGCGTCACAAACTTTGTCCTGCCGTAAGTCCGAACAAAACCATTGAGGGCTCTGTCGGCGGACTTGTCGCAAATTTAGGCTCTGGTGCTTTGTTTAAGTACTTTTTTATGCCGCTATTGCCATGGGGCTTAAGCATCCTGTTTTTCCTTTCCATTGGTGTTGCCGGACAGGTGGGAGATCTATTTGAATCTGAACTGAAGAGAGCCGGCAATATAAAGGATTCCGGGACATTACTTCCCGGTCACGGCGGTATCCTGGATCGGATTGATGCGCTGCTTTTTGCCGCACCCGTGGCTTATCTGTTCAAGGAATATATATTATAGAATGAAACACCTTTCTATACTCGGGTCCACGGGTTCCATCGGCTGCAATGCGCTCGAAATTGTTGAAATGTTCCCCGAACGATTTGCTGTAAAGGCCCTAACAGCCAAAAACAATACTTTTTTATTGGCAGGGCAGATTGAACGGTTTAACCCCGAAATCGCCGTGGTTTTTGATGAAACCAGCGCCCTCGAGCTGAAAAGCATGCTCCCTTCCGGAACCGGCGTTGAAATAATACATGGGGAAGATGGCTACAGAACTGCGGCTACCCATGATTCTATCGATATGGTTGTAATTGCAGTAGTGGGTGCGGCCGGACTGATGCCGACCCTGGCTGCCATAGAAGCGGGAAAAAACATAGCCCTGGCGAATAAGGAAACCCTTGTGATGGCCGGCGAGATTGTTGTAAAAAGGGCGGAAATAAATGATATAATGATACTTCCCATCGACAGTGAGCATAGCGCAATTTTTCAATGCATTGCAGGCAACCGCAGGCAGGATCTTGATAAGATCCTGCTCACAGCCTCCGGTGGCCCATTCTTAAACCTGCCGAAAAATGAATTTGTGACAATTAAACCACAAGATGCGCTGAATCATCCCACATGGCAGATGGGCAAAAAGGTTAGCATCGATTCGGCGACACTCATGAACAAGGGGCTTGAGGTCATTGAGGCTAAATGTCTCTTCGGCGTTTCACAGGACATGATTGAGGTTTTGATTCACCCGCAAAGCGTGATTCACTCCATGGTCTCCTTTAAGGATGGTACGGTCATGGCCCAGCTCGGGATTCCCGATATGAAGGGGGCCATTGCATATGCCCTTTCCTATCCTGAACGTCTTACGTTAGAGCAGCCGATACCGGACTTTGCGAGTATCGGGGCCCTTACTTTCGAGAAGCCTGATTTAGAAAAGTTTCCCTGTCTTGCCCTGTCGTATAAGGCATGCGAAACCGGAGAGACACTTCCGGCCGTGTTAAATGCCGCCAACGAAGTGGCTGTGCAGGCCTTTTTAAAGCAGCGCATATCATTTGTCAAAATACCGGAGATCATCAGAAAAACAATGGAGCAGCACACTGTTGTCACAGATCCAACCCTTTCTGATATTCTCGAAGCAGATCGCTGGGCCAGAAAGCAGGCCGGGGAACTGGTCAGTGTAATATACAGGGCCAAGTCATCTAAAGAGTTAACTACTTGAATCAATATTATATTTTGCATATTTTATTTCCAGCAAAACTCGAAATCCGAATACCCGCCTGCCATTGCCCGATTTGCATTATGGCGCCTATTTGCTCCTGCCTCAAAACTTGAGGTAGTTGAAGTATTATTATCAAAAAGGCATGGGCGGGCAGGTCGAAATTCGAGACAAATCCGAATATCGAAGGAAGTGAAGGCTTCGCTTCCCAGCATTACCAATTTTTACTATGAGCATCAATCTATTTGCATTTGTCGTCGTTTTAGGCGTACTGATTTTTTTCCATGAACTGGGGCATTTCCTTGTTGCCAAGTTGTTCGGCGTCGGGGTGGAAAAATTCTCACTCGGTTTTGGCCCCAGGCTGGTCGGTAAAAAGATCGGCATTACAGATTATCGAATTTCCGCCATACCACTTGGGGGATACGTCAAAATGGTGGGCGAGGAACCTGGTGCCGATATAGACCTTGCCGATATCCCCATCTCCTTTACCCATAAGCATGTCTCGAAACGGATATTAATCGTTGCAGCCGGTCCTTTTTTTAATATCTTTCTGGCGGTGATAATATTCTTTGCTATTTTTCAAATTTCCGGCATGTTTGTTTTAAAACCTTCCATCGGAGAGGTAAAAGAAGGTTCGCCTGCCCACAAAGGAGGGCTGAAAAAAGATGACCTGATAGTATCCATCGATGGTGCGGATGTTTCAAGCTGGGAGGAAATGGCAGAGATTATTACGGCAAGCCGGGGGAAGGCTCTTGCAGTATCTGTGCGCCGCGAAGATTCCACGATTGTTGTAAACATTACGCCGGAATCGAAAACATTAAAAAATATATTTAACGAGGATATAGAACGCTATGTAATCGGAATTACCGCTTCCGGTGATGCATTTTCAAAGGATCTGAACGTTTTTCAGTCCCTTTCGGAAAGCTTCATACATACCTACAAAATTACAGTCCTGACCATTAAAAGTGTAATTAAGATTTTGCAAGGGGCTATTTCGCCAAAAACGCTGGGCGGTCCGATCATGATAGCCCAGATGGCAGGACAGCAGGCCAGGGAAGGTGTGACCAATCTGGCCTTTTTCATCGCACTGATCAGCATAAATCTTGCCATTCTCAATTTTCTTCCCATACCGGTTCTGGACGGCGGCCATTTGCTT
>SDBS01004739.1_pt1 | contig 13327 bp, 12 predicted proteins | sample 2277091 | NCBI WGS metagenome assembly SDBS01 (sample SAMN10404972, study PRJNA504765) | marine sediment metagenome | isolation source: marine sediment core GS10_PC15, 163 cmbsf | place: Arctic Ocean: Southern Knipovich Ridge | collected 2010 | reverse complement strand
CGGATGAGATCCGACCGGTTCCTCTTCGCCCACGACACATAGATGGGCGCCTCGTATCCGGGCACCAGCCGCTTGTAGCTGTTCACCCACTGGTTCGTCACCACCGTGATCTCGCGGGCGTGGCGCAGCAGACCCGCCACGTAATACCGCGCCAGGTCCGACAGATGATCCTCCGTATCGGGCGAGAAGAAGGCGTTCTTATCGCCCCTGAAGAGCGACTGGTGCACATGCATCCCGCTGCCGTTCTCGCCGTACAGCGGCTTCGGCATGAAGGTCGCATAGCTCCCATGCTTCATCGCGATTTCCTTCACCACGAGGCGGTACGTCATCGCGTTGTCCGCCATCGTCAGCGCGTCCGTGTATCGCAGGTCGATCTCGTGCTGGCTCGGCGCCACCTCGTGGTGGCTGTACTCCACGCCTATTCCCATCTGCTCCAACGTCAGCACCGTCTCCCGCCGCAGATCGCTGGCGACATCGAGCGGTGTCAGATCGAAGTACCCCCCTCGATCGAGCACCTGGGGCGGTCCAGTCGCCTCCCGGAAGTAGAAGTACTCGAGCTCCGGCCCAACATAGTACGTGAAACCGAGGTCCGCGGCGCGTTTCAGCGCCCTCTTCAGCACATACCGCGGGTCTCCGACGTACGGGGTCCCGTCCGGCTGATGAATGTCGCAGAACATCCGCGCCACCGCTCCGCCTTCCCGCGGCCGCCACGGCAGAACCACGTACGTCGTCGGATCCGGCATCGCCACCATATCGCTCTCGTCTATCCGCGCGAATCCCTGGATCGATGAGCCGTCGAACCCTTGGCCCTCCGTCAGCGAGGTCTCCAATTCCTCCACCGTGATGGCGAAGCTCTTCAGAAACCCCAGGATGTCTGTGAACCACAGGCGAATGAACTTGACGTCCTGCTCCTTCGCCTGATTCAACACGTACTGGACTTGCTCTGCTCGGCTGGTCAACGTGCCGCCTCCTCATCCACCGACGTAGTTTCGCCCCTCATCCTACCGCGCCAATGTTTCGGGGATGTTTCGTGGAGGGAAAGAGTCAGTCCGCTTCTGCCACCGGAACCACCAACCTGTAGCCGACCCCCCGCACCGTCTCGAGCAGGCCCCCCGCCGCCTCCGTCTTCGCCCGCAGCCGCCGCACGTGCACGTCCACCGTGCGCGTCCCCCCGAGGTAGTCCATCTCCCACACGCGATCCAGAAGCTCCTCGCGCGTGTACACCCGCCCGGGGTTCCGCATCAGAAACAGCAGGAGTTGATACTCCTTCAGAGTCAGATCGATGGGCACTCTGTTCACGAGCACTTCATACGTCGCTGGGTTGAGCGTCAGCGCCCCGACCCGAATCGTCTCCGGGCTCGAATTCGAGTCCACCTGCCATCGCGCCAGCCGCAGCCGCGCCGCCAGCTCGCTCAACCGGTAGGGCGCCAGGATTACGTCATCGAACCCCAGAGAGAGGTCGAGCCGCGGGCCCTCCTGCTCGAAGACGAGCGCGATCACCGATGCCTTCTGGAGGAGGCGGTCCCGCTTCACCGCCTTGCAGGCCTGCTCCGCATGCACCCCTAAGGCGCGGAAATCCACCACCGTCGCAATCGGCGCCCCACCATTAAACCGGAATTCGCTCGCCGGCCACACGATCACGGTCGGCCGATAGCTCAGCCGCTGCACGTCTGCCGCGAAGCCGCTCGTGGGTTCCCCCTCAGCCCCAACGATCGCCACCGCAGGCGCCTCAACATCAGGCATGTGCCAGTGCCTTTCCCATCCTCCCCAGTGCTCCCGACTCGATCCGGCGACTCACGACCCCGACGCTCAAGCCGCCAGCGTCAGCGCCAGCTCGTAGAGGCGCTGATCCAGCGGCTTCTTCTTCGTCCACGTCTCCACCAGTGGAGTCAGGACGATCCGACCGTTGACCCGACCCGCCATCTTTCCCGACTCCCCCTCCAGCAGCGCACCGACCGCCGCCGCTGCCAGCTCGCTCGCCAGGATCCGGTCCCGCGCCGTTGGCTTTCCCCCCCGCTGCGTGTGCCCCAGGATCGTCGCCCGGCACTCGACCCCGCCCAGTTCCCGCACCTTCTTCGCGATCTCCAGCGCGCCCCCCTCCTCATCGCCCTCCGCCACCACGATGATGCTGCTCGACTTCCCCTGCTGCAGCCCCGCCATAATCGTGTCGTATATCTGGGTCACCTCGGTCCGATCCTCCGGCACCAGGATCATCTCCGCACCCCCGGCCGCCCCAACGCTCAGCGCGATGAAGCCCGCATCCCTCCCCATCACCTCCACGAAGAACAGTCGGTCGTGGCTCGTCGCCGTATCTCGAATCCGATCGATCGCGTCCAGCGCCGTGTTCACCGCCGTATCATAGCCAATCGTCTCGTCCGTGCCCCAGAGGTCGTTGTCGATGGTCCCGGGGACCCCGATGATCGGGATCGCGTGCTCTTCCAAAAGGTCGTGGGCGCCTCTGAACGTCCCATCCCCGCCGATTGCCACCAGCCCCTCGATCCCCGCCTCCGCCAGCAGCCGCGCCGCCTTCGCCCGCTCCTCCCGCCGTAAGAACTCCTCGCTCCTCGCCGTCTTCAGTATCGTCCCCCCCAGTTGAATGATGTTGGATACCGACGCGTGGTTCATCTCCTCGAACTCACCCATCAACATCCCCGCGTACCCCCGGCGAATCCCAACCACGCGCAGACCCCGGCTCAGCCCGAGCCTCACCACCGCCCGCACGCAGGCGTTCATCCCCGGTGCATCCCCGCCGCTCGTAAAGACCCCTATCGTTTTCATCGAGCTATTGCCTCAGTGCGTCGCTAGTAGGTATATCGCAAGCCCAAAGGGCCCGAGTCCGAGCACGAATGGTGCCCAAAACAGCCCCACCTGCCTCCGGCTCTCGGCGTCATTGTAACACCATCCCGCCGCGAACAAGCCTACTCCAAACCACACGTATCCGCTCAGCTCGCCGCGAAAGATGGCGATCAACGCCATGACGAACGAAGCCACGCCCATCGCCGCCAGCGCAAGGTACATCTGCCTCGATCGACACCAGCCGACCCCCGGCGACGCCAATGCTCCCATCGGGCTCTCGGCCGCGGCGAACGAGCCCCGCACCTCCCGCACTACCTGATCCTCTGCCTTCGCCCGATCCTCTCGCGCCCGGTCGATCGCTCCCGGTGGCGCCCCCGCGCCCACCGCCGCCTCGCTCACCCGCTGCGCCGCAGCCACCGACCCCACCAGGTCCCCCTTCCTTCGCAGAATCCCCGCCAGCATGCTCAACGCCGGCACCGAATCGCGGTCGGCCTCGAGCACCTCGCCCACCAGTTGCTCCGCCTCGTCCAGCTTCCCCCGCTGCTCCGCCAGGTGCGCCCGGCGCATGATCAGTGCCGTTTTCGGATCCAGACCCGAGTCGCCCGTCGCTTGCGGGGCCGGCCTCTGGACCTCCCCCGGCGCCTGCGCGACCTCCGTCCCACACGACCAGCAGAATCGGTCAGCCGGTTGCACGAATGTCCCGCACGCGAGGCAACGAGCCACCGATGTCATCGTCCGGTCACCACCGGGTGCCCGTCGACCCTCCGGCCACAGATCAGGCGCGCTGCTCTCAATCCCTCGGTCTCCATCCTGAGCCGGCCATCACCGACCGGCAGCCGACAGGCGCGTTTCCCGTTCCTGCTCCCATAGATTTTGGCGCATGACATCCCCGTTCCTGCTAGCGTGCACGGCCGCCAACAGAGGAGGCCGCTCCCCGTGCGCAGAAACGCGAAGCACGTACCCACCTTTATCTGGACGACCGGTGAAGAGCCCGTGAGCACCTTTCGACAGCTCGGCCCCCAGCGCGCCCCTCTGCTCGCTGCGTTTCTTTCCGTCGCTATCTGCTGGGCCCTTCTCTCCCCCCCGGCCCTCGCCGCTGTCCTCGACCCCAGAGGAATCCAATCCGAGACCCTTCACAACGGCCTCCGCCTCATCGTCGCCAACGATCCGGACGCCCGCGTCGTCGCCGCGGAAGTCGTGGTGAAGGTCGGAGCAGCCGACGACCCACCCGGGCAGAAGGGCATCGCCCACCTGCTCGAACACGTCCTCTGGTCCGGCGCGCCGGTTCCCGACAGCGACCCCCGTAGGACCATAGAGCAGATCGGCGGCGTCACCGGCGCCGGCGCCCTCCGCGATTACACTCGCTTCTACGCCACGGTCCCCGCCGGCAACCTCGACCTCCTCATCGGTGCCCTCGGCGAGACCGTGCTCCGGACCGACTTCGACGAGGATCTCGTCGCCCGCCAGCGCCGCGTCGTCATCGAAGAGTCGGCCATCCGCGCCGAGGACCCCCGTACCGTCCTCAACGCCCTCGCCTTCGCCGAGCTCTACAGCCCCGCTCACCCATATTCGAGTCCCATCGAAGGCACGCCCCAAGACCTGAGCCAAATCGACGCCGCCCGCCTCGCCCTCTTCCACCAGACTTGGTACGTCCCCAACAACATCGCCGTTATCGTGTCGGGCGATGCGCCTTTCCATGCTGTCCGAGACCTCGTCGCTCGCACCTTCGGCCGGCTCTCGCCCGCCGCGCTCCCCTCGCGATCGAGGCCCCTTCCGCCCCGACCATCCCCAACCCGCCTTCAGACCCTCGAGCTTCCCATCGAGAAGGCCTACGTCATGGCCGCCTTCGTGGGCCCCGACGCCGCCGAGCATACCTCCGTCTCTGCCGGCGACCTTCTCGCCACACTCCTGACCTACGGCCCCACCGGCCGGCTCGTCTTCGAGCTCCAGGAGAAGCAATCCATCGCCCTCGGCCTCGGAATCGACTTCCTCACACAGAGAGATCGCGCCCTCTTCGGCGTGTGGGCGATCTGCGAGCCCGACAACATAGACAGCGTGCGAGAGGCGATTCGCGCCCAACTCTCCCGCCTCGCCCGGGAGCCGGTTCCCCCCGCCGAGTTCGCCGCCGCCAAGCGTCTCCTCTCCGCCAGCTTTGCCTTCGCCAACGAAACACCCGCCGACCGCGCCGCCACCCTAGGCTTCTATGAGGCGATCGATAGCTACCGCGCCGCCTCCTACTACCTCCGGTACGTCGCCGCCACCCGGCCCCAGGCCGTAGCCGAGGTTGCAGCCTGGTACTCCGGCGAGCCCGTCTGGGTCATTCTTCGGCCGGAGACGGGACAATGACCCGCTGGCTGGCGCTCTCCCTCCTGCTTCTCACGGCCGCCCCTGGCGCCGCCTCCGCCGCCCCCGCCAAGCGGTTCACCCTCCCCAACGGTATGCGCCTTCTCCTCCAGTCGAGCTGGTCCACCGACGTCGTCGCCATCGAGCTCCTTCTCGACGTGTCGGCCGAGGAGGAGCCGGCCGAACAGCAGGGCATGCGCTACCTCCTTCAGCGTCTCCTCCTCCGGGGCACGGCCAGCGAAACGGGCGACTCCATGGCACGCCGACTGGCCGCCGTCGGTGGAATCGCTGACACCACCGTTGGGCTCGATTACGTCGAGATCTACGCCCTTGTCCCCGCCGACGGCTTCGAGACCGCGCTGGAGATCCTCGCCGACGCCGCCAGACACCCGGCATTCTCCCCGGAAGAGGTGGACAAACAGAAGATCGACGCCCAGGAGCGTGCCCGCGCCGCCCGCGACGAGCCCTTCCAGGAAACCTACCTCGCCTTTCGGGAGAGCCTCTACCTCTCCCATCCCTACGCCACGCTCACCCTCGGCATCCCCAGCCAGCTCGCCTCCATCTCCAGAGACGATATCGTCCGGTTCCACCGGGAGCACTACCTTCCGAACCGGGCCGTCATCGCCATCTGTGGAGGCGTGGGCCAGGCCCGCGCCATGCGCTCCCTTCGAGAAGCCTTCGGCGATTGGCCCGAGGGCCCGCCCAAGCGCCGGCCGGCGCTTCCCACGGTGGCTCTCCGCACCTCAGAGATCGTCGCCCGCGAGCGACATCTCCGCCGGACCCACCTCATCCTGGGCTTCCCCGCCCCCGCCGCCGACGAGACCGACTACTACGCCGTGCAGGTCATCGACTCCATCCTCAGCGGCGGCGCCACCGCCCGGCTTCCTCTGAAGCTCCGAGACGAGCTGGGGCTCGTGTACACGGTGTCCTCCTTCTATCCGACCCTCGCCCACGATAGCCACCTCGGCATCTACGCCGTCACCGAGCCACACCGCCTCGGCACTATCAAGTCCGCCATCATCGACGTCCTCGACGACCTCGCCCGCCGCCCCGTCTCCCAGGGAGAGATCTCGCGGGCGAAGGCCTACCTCCTCGGCAGTTACGCCCTGAGCCACCAGCGCATGAAAGAGCATGCCTATTCGCTTGCCTGGTACGAGATCCTCGGCCTCGGCCTCGACTTCGAAGACCGCTATACCGAGGCGATACACTCCGTCACCCCGGAACAGGTCCAGGAAGCCGCAGATCGCATACTGAGCCGCTTCGTGCTCGCCGTCACCGTCCCCACCACCTGATGTTCGATTCCTGGCACACGGATCCGTCGGCCTCCGAAAAGGGTATCGCCTCCCCGGACAGAATAGTAGGGTTAGCGGAGTATCCCGGTCAGTAGGCTGGTGGGAACCTATTGGCCTGGGAAAGGAGCCGACTTGTTGAGTTCGTCCGACGGCCACAAGCACTTCAACCCAGACGCATCGTTCAGCCCAATTCGGAGCTTCACCTCCCGCAAGATGACCCGGAAGGAGAAGGTCCTCAAGAAGCAGATCGACACCTACCATGTCAGCGACGTTGACGACACAGCCGTCATTTACGTCGGTGATGCGACTATGCCCATTCGCACCAGCCTCGAGCTGCCCGACACCGAATGCGACGGGCTCACCTTCAAGCAGCGCGTCGTCCAGACCAACAAAGGCGACTGTCTCCTGCTCGCCCGCTGGAAGCCGGACCGCTACATGCGTCGCAACGCTCCCGTCTCCTCCCAGAAGTGGTTCGTAGAGAAGAAGCTGTTCCCGCCCGACAAGGAGCGCTTCTTCAACCGTCTGGAACGGACCATCAGCGAAACGGCCGAAGAAGCCGGCTGAGGGCCGTTGCTCTCGGCACACCCCCGGCCCGGCGCCCTAGCGGCTCCGTAAGAGGGCCCTCGGCCCCGCACAAGCGACAGTCCCCTCCCGCCCGCCCTGTGGGTTGACAAGCTTGCTCGTGCGTGTATCATGTTAAGTTGCGGCGCGGGTATAAGCTTGAAGATCGATTTTGCCAACATTGTGGAGACGCTCGGCGCGCGCGGCCGCTACGCCATCTCGGAGAATGTCGCTCAGACCGAGAGCTTTGCCTGCATCGGTCGGGCTGTGGGCGAGCTCCAGGTGGAGAACACCGGATCTCTCCTTCTGCTCCGAGGAGAGCTGCGCGCGACTCTCAGGCTGGCCTGTACGCGCTGTCTGGGCGCCCTCGAGCGTCCCATCACCATCACGATAGAGGAAGAGTTCTCTACAGGACAAACCGAACCAGACGTCGCAACCATGGACCGAGATGAGCCGGAAGCCTCGGCCATGTCCGACTTCGTTCTGGACGTATTCGAGTTCGTGCGCCAGCAGATCCTAGTGCACGTGCCGATAGCTTCCATCTGCCGAGAAGACTGCCGCGGAATCTGCCCCCGGTGCGGCCAGAATCTCAACGAGAAGGACTGTGATTGCGCCGTCGAGCCGGACGATAGCCCTTGGGCGAGCCTGGGCGATCTGCTCCAGCCACGCCCGGACATTACAAAGCACTAGCAGCGAGCCGAGCGGCTCGTTCGAGTGGAGGCGCCAGACGTGCCACAGCCGAAGAGGCGACATTCGCACAGCAGGAAGAACAAGCGTCGCTCCACCTGGCGGGTGACGCCGCCGCAGCTCATTGCCTGTTCCGACTGTCAGGCCCTCAGGCTTGCTCACCGCACCTGTCCTGCCTGCGGGAACTACCGTGGAGAGAACATCGTAACCGTCAGGCCGCATATTCACCGTGGCCGAACCCAATAGCCGCCGCTTGAGCCGGAGGGAGAACCCGTTCATTTGAAGCCCATCGCACTCGATGTCATGGGGGGGGATCACGCGCCTGAGGCGACCGTCGCGGGCGCGGTTCGCGCCGCCTCCCGCTTCGGGCTACCCGTCCTCCTCGTCGGCGACCCCGCCAGGATCACGGCCGAGCTCGACAAGCACGCACCCGTCCCCGGCGGCATCGACATCGTCGCCGCCGCCACCACCATCCACATGGACGAATCACCGGGGCCGGCGCTCCTGCGCAAGCGCGACTCCTCCATCATCGTTGCCACCAATCTCGTCAAAGAGGGCCGCGCCTCCGGCGTCGTCTCCATCGGCAACTCCGGCGCCGCCATGGGCGCCGCCACCCTCCGCCTCGGGCTCCTTCCCGGCATCGAGCGCCCCGCCATCGCCATGGTCATGCCCAACCGTCGCCGCGGCGTCATCCTTCTCGACGCCGGCGCCACCGTGGATTCCCGCCCCGAGCATCTCCGCGACTTCGCCCGAATCGGCTCCGTCTACGCCCGCTGCCTCCTCCACATCGAGCGACCCCGCGTCGGCCTCCTCAACATCGGAACCGAAGACTCCAAGGGCAACGCCCTCGTCAAGAAAGCCCATCCCCTCCTCAAGGAATCCTCCATCAACTTCATCGGAAACGTCGAAGGCGAGCAGATAGCCCTCGGCGACGTGGACGTCGTCGTCTGCGAAGGCTTCGTCGGCAACGCCATCCTCAAGGCCATCGAAGGATTCGGCGAGCTCTTCTGGTCCATCGTCAAGGACAGCCTCCATTCCGGCCTCCGCGGCCGGCTCGGTGGCTGGCTCCTCCGGCCCGCCCTCGGTCGCGTCGCCCGCAAGCTCGACTACGCCACCTACGGCGGCGCACTCCTCGTCGGTGTCGCCGGCGTCTGCGTCATCGGCCACGGCCGCTCCTCGCCCGACGCCGTCGCCAACGCCCTTCGCGTCGCCGGCGAGCTCGCCGAGCAAGACGTGCTGCAGCAGCTCGCCAAGTCCTTCCACGAAGAGAGCGCTCCCCCAGCGCAGATCGTTTCCGGCGAGGAAACACAACCACAGTGAGAGCACACATTGCCATCTGAGCTGCGTCACGCTGGAGTACTGGGAACCGGATCCTACGCGCCGCCTCGCGTGCTGACCAACTTCGACCTGGCGAAGATGGTCGCCACCTCCGACGAGTGGATTCGCACGCGCACCGGCATCGTCGAGCGCCGCATCGCCGACCCCGACGTCGCCACCTCCGACCTCGCCCTTCCCGCCGCACAGGCCGCCCTCGAGCAGGCCCGCGTAGACGTCTCAGACCTCGACCTCATCATCGTCGCCACCGTCACCCCGGACACCATCTTCCCCTGCACCGCCGCCATCCTCCAGCAGAGCCTCGGCGCCAAGGCCGCCGCCTTCGACCTCATCGTCGGGTGCACCGGCTTCGTCTACGCCCTCGCCGTCGCCGGAGAAATGGTCGCCTCCGGCGCCTTCGGCCGCATCCTCGTCGTCGGCGCCGAGACCCTCTCCAGAGTTATCGACTGGGAGGACCGCAGCACCTGCGTCCTCTTCGGCGACGCCGCTGGCGCCGCCGTCGTCGGCCCCGTCCCCGAGGGGCGCGGCATCCTCGGGTGCTCCCTCGGCAACGACGGCAGCAACGCCGACGCCCTCAGTATCCCCGCCGGCGGGTCCCGCATGCCCGCCAGCCAGGAGACCGTCGCCGACCGGCTCCACTATCTCACCATGAACGGCCGCGAAGTCTTCAAGTTCGCTGTCCGCGCCATGATCGATTCCTCCGAGGAGGCGGTTCGAAATGCCGGCGTCCGGATGAGCGATATCTCCCTCGTGATTCCGCACCAGGCCAACCTCCGCATCATCGACGCCGCCGCCAAGCGCTTCCACCTACCCTCGGACCGCTTCCTTCAGAACCTCGATCGCTACGGCAACACCTCCGCCGCCTCCATCCCCCTCGCCCTCGACCAGGCCGTCCGTGAGGGCAAGATCTCCTCCGGCGATCTCATCCTCCTGTCCAGCTTCGGCGCCGGCCTGAGCTGGGCCAGCATGGTCATCCGGTGGTAGATTCACGCACGGGGGAAATCGCCTTCGTCTTTCCAGGCCAGGCCTCCCAGCGCGCCGGCATGGCGGCCGAGCTTCTGGAGCGCGAGCCCACCGCCCGCGATATCTTCGCTCGCGCCGGCGAGATCCTCGGCCTCGACCTCGCCGCAGTCTGCACCACCGGCAACGACGCCCTCCTCACTCGCACCGACATCGCCCAGCCCGCTCTGCTCACCACCTGCGTCGCCTGGCTCGCCGCCGTCCGCAGCCGCGGCCTGGAGGCGACGGTCCTCGCCGGACACAGCCTCGGCGAGTTCAGCGCCTGGGTCGGCTCCGGAGCCGTCGACTTCGAAGCCGCCCTCCGGCTCGTCCGCCGCCGCGGCGAGCTCATGGCGGAGGCGGCCCAGCGCAACCCCGGCGCCATGATCGCCGTCATAGGCCTCCCCGACGATCGAGTCATCGGGATATGCACGCAGGCCGAAAGCATCGGCACCGTCGTCCCCGCCAACTTCAACGCCCCCGGACAGATCGTCGTCTCCGGCGACCCGGCCGCCCTCGAAAAGGTCGCCGAGCTCGTCAAGGCTGCTCGCGGCAAGGCCATCCCCCTTCGCCTCTCCGGCGCCTTCCATTCCCCCCTCATGGACGACGCCGCCCGCGAGTTCTCTCGCCTCGTCGCCGCGGCCGCCATCGCCGACCCGCGCATTCCCGTCGTCGCCAATGTCTCCGCCGAGCCCGTCACCACCGCCGACTCCGTCCGCCGCGCCATCTCCCGGCAGATGACCAGTCCCGTTCTCTGGACCGCCTCCGTCCGGCGGATGGTCGCCGACGGCGTCAGCCTCTTCCTCGAGGTGGGCCCCGGAAACGTTCTCGCCAAGCTCGGCCAGCGCATTTCGGCGGACGCCCGAACCGTGGCCGTGGGCTCCCTCGACGCGCTCGAAACCCTTTGCCAGGAGGTCAACCCATGACAGCACCGGAAGGCAAGCTCGTCACTCTCATAACCGGTGCCCGTCGCGGCATCGGGCGCGTCATCGCCCTTCGCCTCGCCTCCCTGGGCCCCGTCGCCCTCAACGATATCGAGCCCGGCAAGGAGGAGCTGGAGAAGGTCGCGGATGAAGTCCGCGCCGCCGGTGGCGCGGCGCTCGTGGTCCCCGGCGACGTCACCAACGGCGAAGACATGGACGCCGTTGTCAAGCAGGTCGTCTCCGACCTTGGCCGCCTCGACGTCCTCGTCAACAACGCCGGCATTACTCGCGACGGCCTCGTCCTCCGCATGACCGACGACCAATGGCGCTCCGTCATCGAGGTCAACCTCACCGGCGCCTTCCTCTGCTCCCGCGCCGCCGCCAAGATCATGCTCCGCCAGCGTTCCGGCCGCATCATCAACATGGCCTCCGTCGTCGGCGTCATGGGCAACGCCGGCCAGGCCAACTACTCCGCCTCCAAGGCCGGTCTCATCGGGCTCACCAAATCGATGGCCCGCGAGCTCGCCCCCCGAGGCATCACCGTCAACGCCATCGCCCCCGGCTTCATCGTCTCCCCCATGACCGACGAGCTGAGCGACGAGGCGAAGCAGAAGCTCTTCTCCCTGATCCCCCTCGGGCGGCTCGGGACCGCCGAGGACGTCGCCGAACTCGTCGCTTTCTTCGCCTCTCCCGCCGCCAGCTACATAACGGGGCAGGTTCTAAAGGTTGACGGCGGGATGCATATGTGATATCCCTCTTTGCTGAGTAGAAGGACTCGAAACATCGGAGGCGGAATCGCACTCCACAATCTCACTACAGGTGATACCACCAGGGAGGTCGTTAGGCATGGACGAAGCCATGTTCGAGGAAGTCCGGACGCTGGTCGCAGAGCAGCTCGGTGTCGACAAGTCCGTCGTCACTGCAAACGCATCCTTCGAGGACGACCTCAGGGCAGATTCACTCACCCTCGTCGAACTCCTCATGGCTCTGGAGGAAAAATTCGAGCTACCAGACATTCCAGAAGAGGAAGCGGACAAAATCAAGACGGTCGCCGACGTCGTTACCTACGTCGAGACCAAGAAGAGCACCGGCTGAAGACTTCGGCTGACCCGCGCCGCGCATCGGCCGCCTCCGTTGCGGCAGCGCGCGGCGCCGGGAATATGCCTTCGGGAGTGCCCATGGAGCGACGTGTCGTTGTCACCGGCATGGGCGCCGTCACCCCCCTCGGGATAGGAGTGGACCCCACCTGGGAGGGGATGCGCGCCGGTCGGTCCGGCATCACCAAAATCACACTCTTCGACCCAACCGAGTTCACATCCCAGATCGCCGGCGAGGTCTCCGACTTCGACCCGAGCCTGTGGATCGAGGCTCGCGAGATCCGCCACACCGATCGGTTCGTCCATTTCGCCATCGCCGCCGCCGCCATGGCCGTGGACGACTCCGGGCTCGACTTCGCCGCCGTCGACGGCGACCGCGCCGGCGTCCTCATCGGCTCTGGCATCGGCGGCACCTGGACCTGGGAGGAGCAGCACCGCAACCTCCTCGAAAAGGGTCCCCGTCGCATCAGCCCCTTCTTCATCCCCATGCTCATCATGGACATGGCCGCCGGCCGCGTCGCCATGCGCTACGGCGCCAAGGGCCCGAACATGGGCATCGCCACCGCCTGCGCCACCAGCGCCCACACCCTCGGCGAGGCGGCCGAGATCATCCGGCGCGGCTCTGCTGACATCATGATCGCCGGCGGCGCCGAGGCCGCAGTCTCCCCCCTCGCTCTCGGCGGCTTCTGCTCCATGCGGGCACTCTCGAAGCGCAACGACGACCCCCCGGGCGCCAGCCGTCCCTTCGACCGCGACCGAGACGGCTTCGTCATGGCCGAGGGCGCCGGCATCGTCATCCTCGAATTCCTCGACGACGCCAAGAAGCGAGGCGCTCGCATCCACGGCGAAATCCTCGGCTACGGCGCCACTGCCGACGCCTACCACATCACCGATCCCCAGCCCGAGGGCGAGGGCATGATCGCTTCCATGCGCGCCGCCCTTCGCGACGCCGGGATCTCGCCCGAGGACATCGACTACGTCAACGCCCACGGCACCTCCACAGCCCCCGGCGATCTTGCCGAGACCAAGGCCCTCAAGCGGGTCTTCGGAGACCGCGCCTACAAGCTCCCCATCAGCTCTACCAAGTCCGTCACCGGCCACCTCCTCGGCGCCGGCGGCGCGGTCGAGAGCATTGCCTGCCTCTGCGCCATGCGCGACAACATCGCTCCGCCCACCATCAACCTCGAAAACCCCGATCCCGAGTGCGACCTCGACTACGTCCCCAACGTTGCCCGCGAAGCCCCCATCCGCACCACCATGACCAACTCCTTCGGCTTCGGCGGCCACAACGCCA
>SDBS01004738.1_pt1 | contig 13328 bp, 9 predicted proteins | sample 2277091 | NCBI WGS metagenome assembly SDBS01 (sample SAMN10404972, study PRJNA504765) | marine sediment metagenome | isolation source: marine sediment core GS10_PC15, 163 cmbsf | place: Arctic Ocean: Southern Knipovich Ridge | collected 2010 | reverse complement strand
GCTTAGATACACCCGTTACCGGTATGCACCCGGCCCCTCGCTACGGGGCTGACAGGCATTTGCCCCGGTCGGCACCTTTCAGCCGACTAGAAAAGACGTGCCCTTAGCTGGGCACTCACCTGAGCAGAACCATTTTCTTCGTCTGCAGGATCTCCCCGGCACTGAGCCTGTAGAAATAGACCCCGCTCACCACAGTGGCGCCGTTCCTGTCGCGGCCGTTCCATGTCACCTCGTGCATGCCCGCCGGCAGGTGACCGTTAACAAGGTTCCGGATCATCCGGCCGCTCACATCGTAGACAGTGATCGAGATCTGCCCCGGCGACGCGAGCTCGAACGCTATCGTCGTCGCGGGATTGAACGGGTTCGGCGAAGCGCTCATCAGCCTCGTCTCGCCGGTGAGCAGGTACGGCCTGTCCGGCTTGTCGAACCTCGGCGGTTCGCCGACAAGAGTCACACAGTCTGAGAACTGGAACTCCGTCCCGTCATTAAACTCACCTGTCATCGTCAGGGTCCAGACTTCGCCCGGCTGAGGAATCGAGAGGATTATCCTCGTCGCCGCGATCTCCTGGTTGCTGAACTTGAGCAGCAGGTCGGTCTGTCCGTCCGGGCCTTCCGTGGCACAGTGGCAGGGCCCGTCATTCTCTCCCGGACCGGCCACGTCGCAGAACGACTGCCCCTTCTCAAGAGACGTCACCCCGTTGAGTCTTATCGTGGAGATGTCGATATCCGTCACGTCGAATCCTTCAGTGCCGAGTATCGCCACGGGCATCTTGCCGCCCGCGTTCGGGTTCCCGCTCATGAGGAATTCGAAGTTCTTGATGTTGAACGGGTTCCTGCATGTGCCGGGCTTGATGTCGAGGGCCCCGGCGACAGGCGGCTGTTCGAGCATCCAGTGCACTTGGACTTCCTCGCCGTTATGCTCGTACGTGATCCCGTCGAAGAGGCGCTTGCAGCGGGCGGCATTGTCGAGAAGCCCCTCGAGTCCATCGCCGCAGACATTCGCGATATGAAACTCAATCGATCCACCCGGCCGCAGCTCGGCGAACTTGCCCGTACTGCAAAAGTACCAGACGTCGGAATGGTAACTCATGTTCCTGCTTCGCCCGGGAGTCGACATGACTTCGTAGCGTTCGAAGTCGTTCCCGGGATACACTGGGTCCCCAAAGGGTGGGTTCGCGTTGATTATTCGGAACGTCGACCATTCAGCCCGCCCCTGTACGGTCGAAAGCGACGGAGCCTCGGAAGTACCCAGTATCATCGTCCCGAAATAGCTTGTCGTCCTCCCCCCATCCCCGTCGAAATCGTACACATAACCGAGGTCAACGTAGACCTCGCCGTCCCCCGAATCCCTCATGCCGCGCCAGCTCCCGCCGGCGTCTTCAAGATAGTAGCCCTGTTCGTTCCTTCTCCCGACATCGCCGTCGGTAAAGATCCCCAGGCAGACGTCCTCGAGGACCTCCTCGCCAATATTGGTGATGGTGAACTTCACGCCTGTGAAATCGTCGAATTCATCGTCGTCCCACTGGTAGGTCTCCATCCTTACCATGATGTCAAGCGGCTCGTGCTCAGGATAGATATCGGTGATGCCCGGCATATTGTCCGCGAACCACGAGCTGAACATCTGAGGCGATATGCCGGCGTAATCCTCGTCTACAAGGCCGTCCCCATCGTTGTCGTGCCCGTCGAGCCAGTCCTCATCGATCATGCCGTCGCCGTCGTCATCCGCGCCGGGTGACGGAAGCCTTATCCCCCCCGAGGCTCCTTCAAACGAGTTGTAGATGATGTCGATCGCGTCGTCTGTCGGCATGAACTCCAGCTCGAACGCCGAGGTCGACACATGCGGCCAAACGCCCTTTTTCGCGCCGATCCATATACCGGAAATAAAGAGATGCTCGACGCCGCTTCCGGCGGGCCATTCGGCTGACGGAAACTGGGACACGGGCATGCTCGAGCCCGGATACGACCCGAAGATACCCCAGTTCCCCGTGTGGAGCAGGAGCTCTCCGATGTCGTGGACCCCCGAGCCGTCAAAGACAAGGATTCCGAGATTGTCCCGATCGCCGTCTGTTACCGGAAGTCCATCTTCCCTTGCCCGGGCAGAATCCGCGGGCAGGATGAGAATCAGGAACAGTATGACAGTGAGGAAAATTCGAGAGCGCATCGCTTTACCCCCCGTTAGAAGATGAACACCCGGATTACGACTCACAGGCAGCCGCACCGGAGAAGAGAACCCGGTGGGTCAGGTGGGGATTGAGTTGTCGAACAAGGAACCTCTGCTTACCTTTTATAAATATGCAGGGAATTGGCAGGATGCGCCAGCCGCAATTCAGTTGATTTATAATCATTCCGGTACTATTTTCCCGACATATATTGTCAGAATATCTATTTGATCGGTATCTTTCACTTTTTCAGGGGGGAATCCTCGTGAAGTTTGCTTCCATTACCAGGGCAGTCGTGCTGTTCCTGCTGCTGGCCGCCCTGGCGATTCCGGCGATGGCCACCAACGGCTATTTCTCGCATGGGTACGGAGTAAAGTACAAAGCGCTGGCCGGTGCCGGCGCGGCTCTCTACCTCGGCCCGATGGCCGCGGCAACCAACCCCGGCGCCATGGCGTTCGTCGGAAAGCAGTACGACCTGTCACTCTCGATATTCAATCCCTCCCGCAGGTACACGGTAACGGGCGATCCTTCGATGGTCTCCGAGACCTTCGGCCTCGCTCCCGGGACATACGAGAGCGACTCGCCGGTCTTCTACATACCTACTATCTCGGCAAACTGGCTGCTCAACGACGAAGAGACGATGGCCCTCGGCCTGGCGGTCTACGGTAACGGCGGGATGAACACCGATTACCCCACGGCGACCTTCGATCCGGACGGGATGCGCGGCGGGACCACACCGACCGGAGTCAACCTCATGCAGCTCTTCGTCGCCCCTACATTCTCGATGCTTATCGCCGAGAGCCACGGATTCGGGATCACCCCGATATTCGCCTGGCAGGGATTCGAGGCGAAGGGCCTGCAGGCGTTCGGCGCGATGGATTTTTCGGCCGATCCGGACAAGCTGACCAACAACGGCAGCAGCAGCTCCGTAGGATATGGCGTGAAGGTCGGTTATCTCGGCGAATGGCTCGGATACCTCTCCTTCGGCGCCTCGTACCAGTCAAAGACATACATGAACAAATTCGATGACTACGCCGGACTCTACGCAGAGCAGGGCGGATTCGACATCCCGGCGAACTGGACCGCCGGCGTCGCGTTCGGCTTTCCCGGCATGGGCCTGGCATTCGACGTTCAGCAGATCATGTACAGCAGCGTGAAGTCCATAGCCAATCCCCTTCTCCCCAATCTCCAGGAATCGCAGCTCGGCAACGACACCGGCGCCGGATTCGGATGGGAAGACATGATGATATTCAAGACCGGCGCCTGGTACATGACCAACGGCGGCTGGATGTTCAGGGGCGGTTATTCATACGGCGGACAGCCGATACCCGAGAGTGAGGTCCTCTTCAACATCCTCGCGCCCGGGGTAGTCGAGCAGCATCTGTCGTTCGGCGTCAGCAAGGATGTCGGATTCGACAAGGAGCTCTCATTCGTCGTGACCCGCGCCTTCAGCAACTCGGTCAGCGGGCCCAACCCGCTCGATATGCCGGGCCAGCAGACGATAGAACTCGAGATGGACCAGTGGGAATTCGGAATAGGTATTTCTTTCTAGCCGTTCAATAAGGAGAAGATCGATGTACAAACGTAAATCAAATCTGATCATGGCCGCCGTCCTGATGCTCGCTGTTCTCGCGATCCCCCACCCGGGAAACGCGATCGATGGTGAGACCTACGGTGTATTCCAGTACGTCGTGCGACAGGCCGAGGGCACGATCGATGAGATCTCGGCGGCGATCGGTGAAGCAGCGATAAATTCAGGCTGGGCAGTAGCGGGCACTACCGATTCGGGCGACCCGAACAACTGCGATTTCAAGTCACGCGTCATCGTGCTTTACGACGCGAAGTATGCCGATGTGATCGTCGGCGCCAACGTCGAGACGGGCCCCTACGCCGCGCTCGACCGCGTCAACATCTTCCAGGACGAGGAAGGGACCCACGTATCGGTCGTCAATCCCAGGTCGATCACCCGCACGGTCCTGATGAACGATACTGATTACCAGGAGATCTCCGGCAAGCACCTTCAGGATCTCAGCGCCATGATCCAGTCTGCCGTGAAAGGCACAAACAGCAGGGCGCAGTACGGCGAGTTCCGCACCAAAGGGAAGATCGGCAAGACGATGGGCGTCGTCGCGGGCGGCGACTTCAAGAAGCTCATCAAAAATAAATACAAGGTCAAGAAGGGGAGCGTCACGGCGGCCGGCCAGGCCATCGGACTGGGATTTAAGGAAGAGTCAAAAAAGTGGGGACTCAAACTCGTCTACGAGGTATATATGGCGCCTCACAACGTCTATGTCCTGGGCGTTTCCGGCTCGCCGATGGCCACGAAGTCCTTCCAAATCGTCAAAGGCGGCCAGAACGAGCAGCGCAAGGAATTCGCGTGCCCCGGACTCTCGCACGCCGGCGCCTATCCGCTGGAGATCGTCGTATACAAGGATAAAATGAGTGAGATCAGGGTGACGATTGTCGACGCGATGTACCGCATGAAGATGTACTTCGAGGACGCCGGCACAACGGCCTTCATGAAGAACATGAAGATGCCCGGCTCGATCGATAAGGAGATCACGAAGCATATCAAAAAGGGGTTCGACCAGTAGACGGATCCTGAATCAGAATATATGAAGCGGGGCGGCTCGAAAGCCGCCCCCTTTTTTTGATCATATGGACCTGATGATCCCGCCGCCTAGCGGAGAAGAATCATCTTTCTTGTTTCCACAAACTCTCCCGTTCTGAGCCTGTAGAAATAGACACCGCTCGATACGGGCGCACCATCAGAGCTTTGGCCGTTCCACTCAGTGCTATAGCTGCCTGCAGGCCTCGATTCATCGACAAGAGTCGTTACGAGTCGTCCGGCAGCGTCATAGATCCGGAGCGAGACATACCCGGATTCCTTTAGCCCGAACCCGATCGTCGTGACTGGATTAAACGGGTTGGGGAAGTTCTGCTTAAGGAATGTAGCGTCGGGAAGCGGCATCGGGTCGTCGCCGGTGACCTCCGAAGGCATCAGCAGGGCCCACAGGCTCTCGTTCCCGTGGATATCGACCGCGGTCACCTTGTAGGCATACCCGCTCTCCCAGGTCCAGTCTCCATCGAAGGAAAAGGTGTCCGGCGTCGAGACGACAAAGTTGCCCGGTCCCGGCTCGAACGACGGATCGGTATCGCGGTAGATCCTGTATCCGAAGAGATCGCTCTCGCTGTTCGGATCCCAGGAAAGCCCCAGACCCTCAGGTGCAAAGCTCTGCTCGCCGGCAAGGCCCAGCGGCGCTCCCGGCGCGAGATTATCGACCGAGTAGCCGCTGTCCGGTTCAGAGGTCCAGAAGACCATCGGATCGGCCGTCTGCGCCACGACCTGGAAGTAGTGCCAGCCCGTTTCCGTTCCGACAGAATCGCAGAGTGTCGACAGCGGCAGTCCGTACGTATCCTGGTAGTAGAGATCCTGCGAAGCGACGAGTTCCCAGTACCAGGGGGCGCCGTCGAGTATCTCCACCCTGACAGATCCGAGGGGAAGATCGGCGGCAAGACCGGATCCCGCTTCGAGCATCGGCCTGCCGCTGCCGGCCGAAAGAAGCGCGGCCGCGGGATCGATCGCCCTCCATATGGTGTAGTGAGTTACCCAATCGCCCCGGCAGAGCTCGTCCCGGCAGGCATCCCATGCCAGGTAGACATTCCCGCCCTGATCGGCCGGGACATCGACTGCGGAAGAAATCGATGGAGGGACATCGAAAATAGACCCATCCGGCTCTATATTACTCGCGTATATGTCATGGTTTCCTGCTCTGTAATCGTGCCACACAATATAGGCCCCGCCGTCATCGTTTGATATTATCCTGCATTTGTCCTGCCCATCTGCAGCGCCGCATACCAGGAGTCCTTCCATCTGCCACTGGACAGTTCCCGCCCCATCGACCCTCTGTGCGAATATGTTATTATTGTCCGTCCATGTGACGATCGCGCCGCCTGTCCCGTCGGATACGATCCGGGGATCGTACTGGTAGAACGGACGCGACTCGAGAAGTACTCCGTTGGTCGTCCACTGGGCCACGCCTGATCCGTCCATTCGCTGGGCATAGATGTCATAGGTCCCGCTATTTCTTTCATCGCCCCACGAAACGACCATTCCACCCGCTCCATCGAGGTCCTGAAAGGAGTAAAACTGAGTATTGGCAGCAACAGCAACCGCTACTCCGTTTACGGCCCATTGAACAGCTCCCGATGAATTGATTCTCTGTGCGTAGATATCACTCGGTCCACTCCGCTGGTCCATCCAGGTGATAAACGCCCCCCCGGCCCCGTCGGCTATGATGCAGGGGTTCCCGTCTGTGGACGTGAGAGTGGCTATGGGCACTCCGTTGGTGGTCCACTGGGCATTCCCGCTGCCATTTACCCTCTGCGAGTAAACGTCGTAGTTACCATTGCGCACATCCATCCATGCTGAGATCATCCCTCCGTTTCCGTCTGAAGCCGCCCTGATCCATGTCTGGTTCCCCGATTCGTTACAGAGATTGATCCCGTTGTAGGTCCACCATACCGTCCCGCCGGCATCGATCCGCTGTGCATAAACGTCAAGATCGCCGTTTCGCCAGTCTTCCCATACGATTATCGCCCCTCCGGCTCCGTCAGGTACGGCCTGCGGATACCGCTGGTTGGTGGCTTCAGTGCATATCGGAACCCCATTGGCAGTCCAGCGAGCTGTACCGTCAGGGCCGATCCTCTGTGCGAAGATATCTGAATTTCCGTACCTGCTGTCTCCCCATGTTACGATCACCCCGCCGTAACCATCCGCGCATAGCTGGACGTAGGACAGGTCCTGATAGGATGGTTCGGTGCATACCGGGACGCCGTTCGCGGTCCAGAGCGGCGTTCCGCTTACGTTGAACCTCTGGGCGTAGATGTCGCCGTTGCCCAATCGATGGTCCACCCAGACCACGATCGCCCCTCCCATACCGTCAGGCACCATCAGAGGATTCGACTGCGAGTTGGCATCATTGCTGATTACTGCACCATCTTCCGCCCAATGGGCATACGAATTCATCGGCACCGCACAGAGCAGTGCGACGATAAGAGGGAAAAGAACCATAGCGACTTTACGCATCGCTGACCTCCTTGGAAGGGAGCCGGGGCGAGTCACGGCCCGCGTCTGAGTTTTATGAGATTTACAGCCGGTTGCGATTATACCACATCCGGATTATGATTAAAAGAACGTTAAATCTTGACAGGGACGGTACCCAGGGGATACAGAGAGAATATCCGGATTGAGATCAGCTGTAGAGGAGGTCCAAACGATGAAACTGTCCCGAATCGCCCATATATGTATTCTCGCCCTGTCGGCAGCAACGTTCTCCTGCTCGCAATGCCCCGGCGACCCCGGCGTCCACTGCGACAAGGCCAACGGCTTCCATATAACCTTCCCGACGGACTGGACCGTAGACAGCGATCCTGGCGGCGGCAGGGTCGTCGCGGCGCGCGCCCCCCTCGATGACGGCGCCGATCCGCAGATCACAGGCACCGCGTTCGAGGTGCTCGTCATGAGGATGCAGAGCGACCCGGACCTGGACAGGTTCTTCGACGGCTACATAAAGAGACTCCCCGAGGGGAAAGCCTACTACGAGTACGAGGACAGCGGGGAGATCAAGGTAGGCGGGCGGAAGACAAGGTACATCCTCTACGCCATCGATACCGAGCCGCGCTACGAGGCGAGGCTCGAGTATTTCCAGAAGAAAGGATCGAGCATATATATCTTCCGCGGCGTCACACGCGGCGTCCAGTTCAACATCTTCCACGACCAGTTCAGGGAAATCGCCTACACCTTCAGGATCATGTAGATGTCATACAAGCTGCATATTCCGGTTGTGACCGCTCTCGTTCTGTGTCTCTGTGCAGGTGCGGCGCCTGCCGGGGCGGAATCGCCGTTTGCTCTCGAGTCGAAAAGGGAATGGATCCTTCTAGGGACGGGTGCGACGCTCGGAATCACGAGCCTGTCGATGCTGTCGCATGTGGATCCGTTAACGCTCGATGAAATTGCCGCCCTCGACATCAATGATATCAACAGCTTTGACCGGGGGGCCGTGGGGCCATACCGGGAAACCCGCGCCGGCGACGGAATGTTATACACATCATTCCTGCTTCCGCTGACATTTCTCACGTACGAGGAAACAAGGGATGACTGGCGGACCATCGGAGTGATGTGGATAGAGACGATCATCCTGCAGGCAAGTATCAATGGAATCGTCAAGACATCAGTTCTGCGAACGCGCCCATACGCTTACGATCCCGAAACGACGATTGACAGAAAGACCTCGGAAGCGGCCCGCCTTTCATTCTATTCGGGACACACCGGGACGGCTGCGGCTAACAGTTTCTTCGTCGCCAGCGTCTTTCATGAGTACCTGACAAGCCGGAAGGCAAAGGTCCTGATCTGGACCGGCGCGGCGCTGTACCCGGCGCTTACCGGCTTTCTGAGGCGCGATTCGGGGCATCACTGGTACACCGACGTAATAACGGGATACATCGTCGGCGGGTTGATCGGCTGCCTCGTTCCCCGGTTGCATCTGACCGGCGCGGACAGGGGAGTCTCTCTCCAGCCGGTTTCTTCCTGCGACTGCACCGGCCTCGCCGTCGAAGTCTCGTTTTAACCGGGTGACTCTCAGACCTTGAACGCAGCCAGCAGGTCGAGCATCATCCTGCTCCTCTGTTCGTTTCCCAGTGCCTTCATCATGATCCGGTCGAACTTGCTGCAGGACTTCTCGAGATCGTTCATCCGCGTATAGACGCCGCTCCCCTTTGCCAGCCCCGCATTGGAAAGCAGGCCCCGAAGCGCCTCGAGCGCAGGGTCGAACTCTCGTTCCTTTCGCACCCTGGCGATACTGAAGAGCATCTTCCAGATATCAGGCTCCGCTATATAAAAATCGCGCCTGTCACCCGAGATGTGAACGCGGTGGATCACTCCCCAGTTTCGAAGTTCCTTGAGCGACATGCTCGCATTGCCCCGGCTGATGTTGAGTTCCTCGGACACGGTCTCGAGGTCGACGGGCTCCTCGTTCAGCAATACGAAGGCGTGGATCCTCGCCATCGACCTGTTGATCCCCCACAGCACCCCCATCGTGCCCCAGGTCTCGATGAAATGGTTGTGTTCATCTGTCATCATGTTTCAATCCTTTCTGAACGTACTATATTTTTAGCACAATCTGAAAGGATTGCAACGATATTCGGGTCAGCCGGTCTCTCCGCCCTTGCTGCCGACCGGCACGATCCCGCCGAGCTCGCCGATGACGTTGACCAGCTCCGCATTCGCTGGAACTACGATCTTCGAGTTGTTCTTCAACGAGTTCTCCACCGTCTCGAGTTTCCTGAGGACCTGCGCGTTCCCGATGAAGTACTTGTTCGCTGCCTCGTTGACGAGCCTGATGGCCTCGGCCTCTCCCTCGGCCTGCAGGATCCGTCCCTGCCTGATGCCCTCGGCCTTCTTGATCTCGGAGCGCTTCAGGCCGTCAGCCTCCCGCTCCGCCGCGTTGGCGTAATCGAGCGCCGCGATCTTCTCGTTCTCCGCCTTGACGACCTTGTTCATCGTCTCCTGGACGTCCTGCGGCGGATCGATCTCCTTGAGCTCGGTGCGCACGATCTCCATACCCCAGTTTATTGTCTCACTCGCGAGCGTGGTGAGCAGATCGCCGTTTATCTTGTCGCGCTCGCTGTTCGCAGACTTGAGCGTCAGGGTACCAATGATGTTACGCAGGGTGGTACGGGCGAGGTTGACGATCTGGTACTGGTAGTCATTGACGTTGTACTGCGAACTCTTCACACTCTCTTCGTCATTCTTGACCTTGAAGTAGACCTGGGCATCGACACTTGCGTTGAGGTTGTCGTTGGTGATGATCTCCTGTGGCTGGGCATCGACCATCTGCTCGGTGACGTTGATCCTGATCATCCGCTCGATCACCGGGAATACCCAGTGGAACCCCGGCATGGCGAAACGGTTGTACTTGCCGAGCCTCTCGATGAGTCCCCTGTGGGTAGGCCTGACAATCCTTATCCCGATAAGGAAGAAGAACAGGACCGCCGCTCCGATAAAGTAATACGACATGATACCCTCCTTTGTGTTTGAATGAAATACGCGCTCATTCTACATACAGGACAGGGCGCCTGTATATTCAAATACTTGGAATAACATGGGGTGACGGTTCGGGCTCTCAGACGTACTCGCCCCAGCTCTTCACTTTCAGCCTCGATACGGCCCCGCTGCTCAGGGCCTCGGCGAACCGTTTCGCCAGCTGGAGGTTTGTGATCAGCGGAACGTCGAAATCGACCGCCGCGCGCCTGATGAGGTAGTCGTTGTCGAGCTCGTCGCGCTCGTTGTTCTTCGGGATGTTGATAACGAGGTCTATCTTCCCTGCAGTGATATATTCGATCGCGCCCGGTCTCTTCTTCGACAGAGGCCAGCGCAGTATCTCCGAATCGATCCCGTTTTCAGCGAGGAACTCGGCCGTTCCGCGGGTCGCGTACAGCTTCAGCCCGGCATCGGCGAACACCTTTGCGCTTCCGAGCATATACACCTTGCTGTCAATCGGCCCGGTCGACAGCAGCACCGATCTCTCCGGTATCCTAACCCCCACCGACAGCAGGCTCTTGAGGAAGGCCTCGTTGAAATCGTCGCCGAGGCAGGCGACCTCTCCGGTCGAGGTCATCTCTACGTCGAGGACGGGGTCGGAACCCTTCAGCCTCGTGAACGAGAACTGCGGGGCCTTGACGCCGACGTAGTCGAGGTCGAACGACGACCTGTCTATCCGCGGCAGCCGCTCTCCCATGATGATCCTCGTCGCGAGATCGATGAAGTTCATCCTGAACACCTTCGAAACGAAGGGGAACGACCTCGACGCACGCAGGTTACACTCGATCACGCTCACTTCGTTGTTCACGGCGAGGAACTGTATGTTGAACGGGCCGGTGATGTTCAGGGCCCGCGCGATCTTCCTGGCTATCGTCTTGACCTTTCTCATCGTCTCGAGGTACGTCCTCTGCGGCGGCAGCACGAGGGTCGCGTCGCCCGAATGGACGCCGGCATTCTCGATATGTTCCGATATCGCGTAGCAGTACAGCTCTCCATCCATACCGACGGCGTCGATGTCTATCTCCTTCGCCCCCGTTATGAATTTCGTGATGACCACGGGGTGGTCCCTGTTCACATCCGAAGCCTTCTCGAGGTAATCCTCCAGCTCGTCCCTGTTCAGCGCGACAGACATCGCTGCCCCGCTGAGCACAAAGCTCGGCCTTATCAGCACCGGGTACCCGATCCTGCCGGCAAACTCCTCCACTTCATCGAGATTGGTCAGTTCCTTCCACGGCGGCTGAACGATGCCGAGCTCGTCGAGCAGACGCGAGAAGACATGCCTGTTCTCCGCCCTGTTGATGTCGACAGGCGAGGTGCCGCGGACAACCACACCGGCATCCGACAGGGCAGCCGCCATGTTGTTGGGGATCTGCCCTCCCATCGATACGATCACGCCGGCCGGTGATTCCTTCTCGCAGATGTCGAGGACCCGCTCGAAGGTCAGCTCCTCGAAGTAGAGCCTGTCGCATATATCGTAATCGGTGCTTACCGTCTCGGGATTGCAGTTGATCATGACCGTGCTGTAGCCCAGGTCGGCCAGGGTGAGGATCGAGTTGACGCAGCACCAGTCGAACTCGACAGACGAGCCGATCCTGTACGGCCCTCCGCCGATGACGGCCACACTGTCCTTCGATTTGAGATCGATGTCATCCGATGTGCCGTTATATGTGAGGTAGAGATAATTGGTCTGCGCCGGGTATTCGGCGGCGAGCGTATCGATCTGCTTGATTACGGGCTCTATCGAGAGGCTCTTTCTCTTCTCCCGCACTTCCGCCTCCGAGCACCCGGTCAGCCCGGCTATCTGCAGATCGGAGAATCCCTTCTTCTTCGCCTTGCGGAGCAGTTCCACCGGGATATCCCTTATGACAACGCCGGAAAGCTCACGCTCGACATCCACGATGTTGCGGATCTTGTGAAGGAACCACAGGTTCACGCCGGTAAGCGATGCGATCTCATCGACGGAGCGGCCCCGGCGTATCGCCTCGGCGATCGCGAAGAGCCTCTTGTCGGTCGGTTTCTCCAGTTCTCTGTCTATGTCGTCGAAAAGGTCCCCGAATCCGCTCAGGCCCGGCACTCCCACGTCGAGCATCCGGATCGCCTTCTGCAGGACCTCCTCGAAGCTCCTCCCCATCGCCATCACCTCGCCGACCGACTTCATCTCGGAACCGAGCGACTCGCTGACGTTCTTGAATTTCTGAAGGTCCCAGCGGGGAAACTTGAGGACTATATAATCGAGGGCCGGCTCGAAGCATGCCGAGGTGCTCTTCGTCACGGCGTTCTCGAGCTCGATCAGGCTGCGCCCCAGTGCGAGTTTCGCGGCGATCGCGGCGAGCGGATAGCCGGTCGCCTTCGACGCGAGCGCGGAGCTGCGGCTCAGTCTCGCGTTGACCTCGATGATGCGGTAATCCTCCGAGTCCGGATCGAGGGCGTACTGGATGTTGCACTCGCCGACGATTCCGAGGTGCCTTATCGTCCTGATCGCTATCGCGCGGAGATTGAAATACTCCCGCGCGCTGAGGGTCTGCATCGGGGCTACGACAATGCTCTCCCCGGTGTGGATCCCCATCGGGTCTATGTTCTCCATCGTGCAGACGACGATGCAGTTGTCGCTGTCGTCCCGCACCACCTCGTACTCGATCTCTTTCCAGCCCTTGAGATACTCCTCGACGAGGACCTGGTCGGTGTGCGAGAGGTCTTTCGTCACAATGCGCTTCAGTGAATCCTCGTCGCGGGCTATCCCCGATCCCAGGCCGCCGAGCGCGTACGCGATACGGCACATCACCGGGTAGCCGATCTCGCCGGCCGCTTCGACCGCCTCATCGACACTCGAGATCGCCTTTCCATAAGGCGTTTTCAGCCCGATCTCGTCGAGTTTGCCGGTAAAGAGCTCCCTGTCCTCCGTGTTGAGTATCGCCTCGACGGGCGTTCCTAGCACGCGGACCCCGTGACGCTCGAGGGCTCCGCTTGCTGCGAGCTCGACTCCGACATTGACCGCCGTCTGTCCGCCGAATCCGACGAGGACGCCGTCTGGCTGCCCTTACTCGATCACTCCCTCGGCAACCTCCGCC
>SDBS01004737.1_pt1 | contig 13329 bp, 7 predicted proteins | sample 2277091 | NCBI WGS metagenome assembly SDBS01 (sample SAMN10404972, study PRJNA504765) | marine sediment metagenome | isolation source: marine sediment core GS10_PC15, 163 cmbsf | place: Arctic Ocean: Southern Knipovich Ridge | collected 2010 | reverse complement strand
GACCTGCTCCAGGAGGGCGTCCGAGAAAAGCTCCCAGACCTCATCCGGTGTCAAGAGGTCGATCATGGCCTTTCCCTCCGGGTCCGTCCCATTGTCCCCGTCCGCATCTTTCAGCAGATACAGGATCCGGGTGCTGCCGAAGCCCTCACCCGGGGGCCCCTTCACCCAGCCGTCGCCGTCATGATCCACATACGGATCCGCCTTCATGATCGGGACCAGGTCGTTGAGGGGGGCCTTGATCTTCAATTTCCTGTTCATCCGTTTGAGTATGATGTTGGCGATGTGCGCGTGTACGGTGTGGCTGGGATGAACGCCGTCAATGGAAAAGGAGCCACCCCTCCCCCAGCTCCGGGTCAGCTTGGTCCCATCGACATTCAGCCCCTTGTTGAAGAGTCTGTTAAGCTTCCTCCCGGTCTTTATGATGTGGACGCCGGGCTGTGACTTGGCGATGCGGTTGAAGGCATCGATGCGGGACTTGATAGCCGGGTACTCACGGGAGTCGGTCAGGGAAAGCACGACATCGTGTTCCTGCTGGAGGATCCGGTCCAAGGACTGTGTCTCACCGCTCATCTGCAGGGCATACATGCAGAAAAACGTCAGGAGCGAGACCCGCCCCCCGAACTCGGGGACCTGATAGCCGTCCCTGTTCAGATAGAACGCCAGGTCCTCACGGTCGAAGAGATATCCGACATCGCAGTAATAGGGAAATGTGCACAAAAAGATGTCTGCCGTAGTCAGGTCGGCCTCACTGTTGAGGCGAAGCATCACGTCGTCATACTGCGCCATGAAATCCACCTCGTCGGTGAGGTTGCGGGATATGTTGTCCGGCGAGTAGGGGGAGAACGAGACGTCCCCCCGGTTCAGGCCGTAATCGAGCAGGAACTGCAGGCTGAAATCGAGCTTGGATTTGATCTGTTGGTAGGGGATGGGAAGGAACTCCGGATTCTTGCCCCCCAGACCCAGGGCCGCCATCCCCGAATCGTTGTTTCCCACCCAGAAACAGACCACCGCCGGGATGGTGCGGTTGTTGAGGCGCCAGATCAGGGCATCCAGCTGGGTCACGTCCTTCCCGGCCTTCAGATTGATGGGATAGAGGACTTTGTCGTGCATGTCCTTTAAAAGATAGGGCTCGGGCTGGTTGCAGAAGAAATGGTCGACGGGATCGTTCGTGGCCGCCCCCACCCGCTTCCCGTATTCCAGGCCCACCAGGGAGAATATGTCCTCCCCGTCCACCCCCAGGTTGGATGGGACGCTGTTCGGATTCAGGCGGTCGCCCGTGTTTGACAGGAAGGGCTGTACGAACTTCACCCTCCGCCCGGACTTGCGCAGCATTTTCCAGACCCGTTGGAGGAAGGCATTCTGGGTGTTGGTCTTGTTGTTGACCGCGTCCATGGTCCCCTGTGTCAGGCTGTCGCCCACCCCCAGAAGCAGGACCTTGGGCCTCCCGGCCGTATCCATCAGGGCCTCCTGGTCAGCGCCGTCCTGCCCAGCCGGGGCGAAACCGAGAACATGTCCCCAGAGCCCCAGGCAGAGGCAGAGCCCGGCTGTCCAAAAAAGCCTCCCTTGGGATGGTACAGGCTTCACACGCATGGTTTCCTCCTCGGACGCGCTTCCTTCAGAGATATTCCTACTGTAGGGGGGCTCGGTTCATGTGTCAAGTGGCCGGCATCGATGGACGGTCACACGGTCACGCTTTGGAGGACTTGAGGGCGGCCGAGATCAGCGCGTTCCACACCGGGGCGAAGGGTGGAGCATAGGCGGAATCGAACCATCCCAGGTCCTCGATGCCCATGCCCGCAAAGACCGCCACGGCCGCCGCATCGATGAACTGGGCGGCATTGGTTTCGCTGACCGCGGCAGCGCCCAGGAGCACGCCGGAATCCTCCTCGCACACGACCTCGACCTTGGCCGGTGCAGCCCCCGGGAAATAGGCGGCCTTATCCGGCCGGGCAGCGGAGAACCTCCGAGCCCGGAATCCTTCCTTTTCGGCCTCCTCCAGACTGAGCCCGGTCTTGGCCAGGGACAGCTCGAAGAACTTGAGGATCTGGGTGCCGACGATCCCCGGGAACAGGATGTCCCCTCCAGCCATGTTGATGCCGGCGATGCGGCCCATCTTGTTGGCGGTGGATCCCAGAGGGAAATAGACGTTCCGGTCCAGGAGGCGGTGATATACGGAGGCACAGTCTCCGGCAGCGTAGATGTCCGGATCACAGGTCTGGCCGCGCCGGTCCGCAAATAGGGCCCCGTTTCTTTTGGCGTTGAGCTTGTCCCGGCAGAATTCTGTGGCCGGCACCGTGCCCACGACCGAGAATACCACGTCCGCCTCATAAGCGGCGGCATCGTCTGTGCTCAGGGAAAGGCGTCCGTTTCGCCTTTCCAGCGACCGGATCGCGGTCCCCCCCAGAAAGTCGATCCCCTTCTCCTTGATCTTCCCGGCCACGGCCCTGCGGATCAGGGGGGGCCACTGGAAGGCGGGCTCCGGCACGATGTCGAATATCCGGACCCTGATCCCCTTGTGAGACAGGGCCTCGGCCAGCTCCAGCCCGACGTTGCCGGCTCCGATGATGGCGGCCTCCCGCGGCTTCTCCTCCTCCAGGAACAGGAGGACACGATCGAGGTCCTCGATGGTGTGCAGGTTGAACACCCCCTCCAGGGCATAATCGATAAACGGCAGCCGAACGGGCCGGGCTCCGGTGCCGATCAGGAGCTTCCCATAGGCTTCCCGAAAGGTTTCTCCCGTGTTCAAATCCCGGATCTCGACCGTGTGCTCTCGGGGAAACACGTCCACGGCTTCCTGCAGGATGTGCACGGGCACCCCCCGTTCCTTTTCAAAACTCTCCGGGGTGAAGTGCACCAGCTTCTGAGATCCGGAGATGTCCCCGGAAATGACATAGGGGATGCCGCACGCGCCGTAGGAGATGATCCGGCCCTTGTTGATGACCTTGATCTCTGTACCGGGCAATCTTCGCTTGATTTGGACGGCCGCGGACAATCCGGCCGCATCCGCTCCTATGATAAAAAAATTGGCCATCGGTCTCCTCCTGAATTATTCATAAAGAATGCCGATTTTTCCTTCACAAAACTCATAATAATCATCGGCATTCTTTACCCTTCGGGCAAGCACGGGATCTTATTAATGTATGAAATGTCCCGGGACTTTGCAACACATTCCGCTGGGAAGCTGTGCAGGATCCGCCGCTTTCTATGTCCTGTGGAATCAGGTATAGTGGGGATGCTGACCGATTTGGAGCGGGGATTCCCGGAAACGATCGGTCAAGGGGAGAAAGGCCATGCTTGAAAAACTGGATCTGGGCAAAAAGCTTTCCAAGCCCGAGTACAAGGCCGCCATGGATCAGCTCGAGATCCAGGTCGGCCGGCTGCAGAGAGAGGCACAGCGGCTGGACATCCCGATCATCATCCTGTTCGAAGGCTGGGACGCGGCCGGCAAGGGCACCATGATCAACCACCTGGCGCTCTCCCTGGATTCACGCGGGTTTGTGGTCCACTCCATCCAACCGCCCAACGAGGAAGAGCGCTTCCGGCCCTTTCTCTGGCGCTTCTGGACCAAGATCCCACCCCGCGGCCGCATCACCATCCTCGACCGGAGCTGGTGCGGGAGGGTGCTGGAGGACCGCATCAACAAGACCGTGAAGAAAGCTGAGTGGGCCAAGGCCTATGACGAGATCCTCTCCTTCGAGCGGCAGCTCAGCAGCGACGGCTATCTCATCCTCAAGTTCTTCCTCCACATCGACAAAAAGGTCCAGAAGAAGCGCTTCCAGGACCTGGAGGACAATAAGGCCACCCGCTGGCGCGTGACGAAGGCCGACCGGAAGCATCACAAACAATACGCCGAATACATCAAGGCCTATGAAGACATGCTGACCAAGACCCATACCGAGGTTTCCCCCTGGACCATCGTGGAATCGCATGACCGCCGGTATGCCACGGTCAAGCTGTTCGAGACCTTTGTCCAGGCTGTCTCCCAGAAGGTGAGGAGCCTGGACCAGGGGCGGACCAGCTCGGAGGCGGCGGACGCCCCCACCCCAGAGGTCAAGCCGTCCCCCGTGTCCATCCTGGACAAGGTGGACCTCACCGTGACTCTGGAGCGGGAAGCCTACAACCGCAAGCTCCGGCCGCTCCAGGAACGGATGCGGGAGCTGGAACACGAGATCTACCATAAGCGGATCCCGGTGGTGGTCGTCTACCAGGGATGGGACGCAGCCGGCAAGGGGGGCAACATCCGCCGGCTGGTCCAGCGGCTGGACCCCAGGGGCTACGAGGCGGTCTCCATCGCCGCACCCAACGAGATCGAAAAGCAGCATCACTATCTCTGGAGGTTCTGGACCAGGTTTCCCAAGGCCGGGCACTTCGTGCTCTTCGACCGCTCCTGGTACGGCCGGGTCCTGGTCGAGCGCATCGAGGGTTTCTGCACCGAGTCGGAATGGCGCAGGGCCTACTTCGAGATCAACGAGATGGAGGAGCAGTGGGCCAACTTCGGGACCGTGATCTTCAAGTTCTGGCTCCACATCAGCCGGGAGGAACAGCTCCGCCGCTTTGAGGCCCGCGAAGGCACGGACCACAAGAAATGGAAAATCAACGAGGAAGACTGGCGCAACCGGGAAAAATGGGATCAATACAAGGAAGCGGTGGACGAGATGCTCTACCGCACCAGCACACAGCATGCTCCCTGGACCATCGTCGCGGCCGAATCCAAGCTACACGCCCGCATCCAGGTGCTCCAGACCGTGGTCGAGACTCTGGAGAGCCGGCTCACTTGAACCCTATTGAGTCCCTACTCTGTATAAAGCCATGACCGGATTCCTCAGGCGCCTCTTCGACCTGCGCGAGGGGGAAGGTCGCAAAGCCTCCCTGATGTTCGGCTATGGGATGCTGATCATCGCCACGGTCGTTATCCTGAAATCCGTCAGCAATTCGCTTTTTGTCGACAGCCAGGGAGCCGGAAAACTCCCCTATGTCTTCATGCTGGTGGCCCTGTTCTCCGCCCTCATCGCTTCCCTCTACGGCCGTTATGCCAAGAAGATCAGGCTCAGCCGCCTGATCATGTGGACTTTCGTATTCTCGATCGCCTGTCTGGGTGTGTTCTGGCTGCTCTTCCGCTTCCCGGAGCAGAAGGACTGGTTTTTCTACGCGTTCTACACATGGGTGGTGATCTTCAGCGTGATCACGGGAAGCCAGTTCTGGCTCCTGGCCAATGACATCTATGATGCGCGGGAAGCCAAGCGGATCTTCGGCTTCATCGGCGCAGGAGCCATCATCGGAGGGATCGGCGGCGGCATACTGACGAACATGCTGGTGCCCCGCCTGGGCACCCGCAACCTGATCTTCATCGGTGCGGGGTTCCTTCTCGCGTGCCTGCTGCTGGTTGTGCTGATCCGGAGGATGAGCGCTCATGATCCTCAGAAGCGACGGCGGCAGACAGGGGGAAGAGGGGCAGACAAAGCCAAACCCGCCGAGAATGCCCTGAGGCTCATCCTGGATTCCAGGCACCTGATCTTCCTGGCCGGCATCATCTGCGTGGGAGTCCTGGCGGCCAACCTGGCGGATTACCAGTACCGGGTGCTGGCAGAACGCGCTTTTGTGGAGAGCGATGCGCTGACCGCCTTTTTCGGGCTGATGCAGTCCCTGGTCAACGTGTTCGCCCTGGTCATCCAGCTGCTGCTGACCAGCCGAGTCATGAAAAGCCTGGGGGTCACGGCCTCGCTGTTTTTCCTGCCCCTGGGGCTGGTGGCGGGGACCGTCGGGATCCTGATCTCTCCCGCCCTCTGGTCAGCCATAATCATCAAGCTCAGCGACGGCGGTTTCAAACACTCCATCAACCGGTCCGGGTTGGAGCTGCTCTATCTGCCGATCCCGCCGGAATCCAAGAAAAAGGCCAAAACGTTCATAGATGTCTTCCTGAAAAACTTCGCCAAGGGTGCGGCCGGACTCGGCCTGATCGGGCTGACCGTATGGCTCGGCCTGTCGCTGCGGCACATCAGCCTCGTGCTGATCGTCCTGATCGCCCTCTGGTGCTACCTGCTCCTGCGCATCAAACGCGAGTATGTGGATTCATTCCGTCAGGCCATAGAAAAACGCACCATCGACCTGGATCAGCAGTCCCTGAACCTGGAGGACGCCTCCCTGTTGTCCGGCTTCATGGAGGTTTTGGAGGGCAGCAGCGAGAGGCAGATCCTTTACATATTGGGTCTGCTGGAGAACGTGAAAAACAAGGACCTGGCACCACACCTGGAGAGATTGATCAACCATCCTTCCGCCGAGGTCCGGGCCGTGGCCCTGAGCATGGCGCTCAGGTATCCCGAGATCGATCTTTCAGCCGAGGCCCGGGAGCTGGTGGACGATGACAGCATAGATCTCCAGCGTGAGGCGATCTCATACCTGTACCAATCCTCCCCGGATAAGGCTGTATCTCTGAAAGAATTTCTGGAGAACCCCAACCCGTGCATCCGGGTCGCAGCCGTGCTCTGCGCGGCTCGTGAGTGGAGGGAGAACAAGGATTTCCGTAAAGAGATCGCGCTGAAGGAGATCCTGGGCTCCTTGATGGAAAGAGCCCAAGCGCCGAGCGCGGATGAAGGGCAGCGGAAGTTCATTAAAATCCAGACAGCGTACGCCATCGGCCTGGCCAGGGACCAAGAGCTGAACGGATTCCTGCACACCCTCCTCCGGGATGAAGATCCGGACGTGATGAAGGCGGCCGTGGAAAGTGTCGGGCTCGCCCCCGACAAAGACTTCCTCCCCTTCCTGTTGGACAACCTGAGCACCAGACACCTCCGCAAAAGCGTCAGGGAATGCCTGGCCGCCTACGGAGAAGAGGTGATCGACTCCCTGGCCGGGCTGCTTGAGGATGAGCGCCAGGATAGACGGAAACGCCTAGCCGTGCCTCCGGTCCTGGCGCTGATCGGCTCGCAGAAATCCGTGGATCGGCTCTGGGGGCAGCTGCTGCAGAAGGATCTTGCCTTCCGCTACCAGAGCATACGTGCCCTGAACAGGCTCCGTGTCGGCTTCCCCCATCTCAAGTTCGATCCCCACCTCATAAAAACCCGCATCTTCGACGAGATTGACCTTTACAGCCTCATACTCCAGTCCTGGATGAGGCAGAAGATGACCCTGGGGCAGGAACGATCCGGCGCGGAGGGCAGAAACTACGGTCCCTACAAATCCCGTCTGCTGCTGGTTCGGGCCATGGAGGAAAGGCTGGAGAACTGCCTGGAGCGGATCTTCCGCCTGCTGGGACTCCGGTACCCCCCCAGGGACATGTTGAGCGCTTACCTGGGCCTCATGAGCAACATCTCCCGCCTCCGGGCCAATGCCATCGAGTTCCTGGACAATGTGCTCGAGTCCGACCTGAAGAGATCCCTGATCCCCATCGTGGAGAGCGCCCGCCCCCAGATCCTGAAAAACCAGAAACCGCCCACGGGATCCCGGCTCCTTGAAGAGGAGGTATCCATCGAGCTCGTCTTGAAAGGCGATGACACCTGGCTGAGCGCCTGTGCCATCTACCTGATCGCCATGTTCGATCAGCGCCAGTTCCTGGACAGCGTCAGGCCGCTGATGGAGTCTCCCAAGCCACTTATCAGAGAAACCGCCCGGCTCTGCATCCAGCGCCTGGATCATTCATAAAAGCGAGATTGACGCAGAGCAAATTTATATGGTACTTTCAAAAGAAGGCGGCGCCCACATGACAGGGAAAACATGCTTACGACGATAGAGAAAGTCCTCTTCCTGCAGGAGATCGACATCTTTGAATACACATCGACCGAGGATCTCTCCCATATCGCAGCCATCACGGAAGAGATCGAGTTCCAGCCGGATGAGACCATCTTCAAAGAGGGTGATCTCCCCGATGCCATATACATGGTCATCAGCGGACGTGTCCGAATGACGCGAGAGGAAGAGGAAGTGATGGTGGCCGGTGCCAAAGACGGCTTCGGGACCTGGGCCCTATTCGATGATGAGCCGCGTGTCGCCACGGCCACGACCCTGGAGAACACCCGTGTCCTCAGGGTCGACAAGGAAGACTTCATCGACCTTCTGGCCGACTATGTGGCCATAACCCAGAGCATTCTCAAGACCATGGTGAAAAGACTGCGGAGGCTGATGACCAGCATCAGCCGCTGAGCCGAGGAGGGAACATGACTCAGAACGAAACAGACGCCACGATCGTCATCGTCGACGACGAAGAGATGGTGCTGACCAGCCTCAACTCTTTCCTGGCGCTGGAAACCGATTATACGGTAAAGACCTTCATATCAGCCAAAGAGGCACTGGAGTTTATAGCAAAAGAACCCATCGACCTGGTGATGTCCGATTATCTCATGCCGGAGATGGACGGGATATCCTTTCTGGCAGAGGTGAAGAAACTCAGGCCCGAGGTACCGCGGATCATCCTCACGGGGTATGCCGACAAGGAAAACGCCATCAAGGCCATCAACACCGTGGGCCTGTTTCAATACATCGAAAAACCCTGGGACAACGACGACATCCTGATCATCTTCCGCAACGGGCTGGAAAAACAGAAACTAATGAAGCGCCTGAACCAGAAGATCGAGGAGATCAACACGGCCTACGCGGAGCTGCAGGGATTGCAGCGGGAGATCATCAAAACCTTCGTTTAGAATCGAACAGTTAAGCCGGCGGTCGCGTTAATGCTCTGGATGGTGTCATGATCGTCGGTCTTGGGGATGTTCACGTAGCGGGCATCCAGCCGTACTCCCACGGTCCGCCCCAGGATGAACTCGACTCCACCACCCAGGTTGAACATGAAGTCGGCCTTTTGATCCGGTTCCCGTAGTTCGAACTCATACCCCATATCGGTATTGTAGATCTGGGTCTGGACGTCCACCAGCGTGTCGATGCCCGCGCCCGCCAGAACATAGGGACGCACGCTGTCCTTGAGGATCTGATACAAGAGGTTGAGCGTGATGGCGTAGTGCTTGGCCGTGTCGATCTTGACCGTGTCGCCGTCGGACGGATCGGTTAGGAGCACGTCTGTATTTGAATGGTAGCGGCCGTCCAGTTCCAGGCCGAAGCCCTTCCCCAACATATATCCGAGGCCCATCCCGACCGAGGCCGTGGTGTGGGCCGGCGTCACGGGAAAGTCATTCTCACCCTGCACATAATCGCAGTCACAGCCGTATTCTAAGACCCGGTTTAAGCCGCCGAAGAAGTGGAGATAGATCTTGGCATCCTGCTGCTGAGCGGATACCCACCCTGGCAGGCTCAGAAGCAGCAGCAAGGCCAAAGAAGTGATGACAAATCTATTTATACGCATGGAGCCTCCTTTTCCTCCTCTAATTGTCAGTTCTCTCCCCTTAATTGTCAACCCTTAGTTTGCACCGCCGCTTCAGTCCGTCGATGCGGCGCCGTAGAATATCGCGTTGAAGAGGTAACGGAAAGACCCGTGGGACTGGGAGCGGTACTGGGCGGGAAAGCCTATGAGGATCACCCGCCCCTTGCCGAAGGGCACATCCAGCAGGGCGCTCCGGTTGACGAGGAGTTCTTCACCGGTGACCCACCCGCTCAACAGGGAGTGGGCCGGATAGCGGATTACGCTGTGGCCCTCGCCTGCGGCAAACACGGGGCTGCGCCGGAAAAATATGGCGGCGTCCCGGTCGTACCCGAAGGCGATGGGATGGGTCTGGTCATGGATGACCTTGAGCAGGGATCCCGGGATGAAGAATTCCTGGCGCCGTTTCCCGGCGGCCACGTTCTCCACTCCCAGATGCAGGCTCTTGAGGGCGAAATCGGCGGCGGAGTTGAGCGTGATGAGCGCGCCCCCGCCCTGGATAAAGGCCCGGATGTTCTTGACACCCACATCGCCGATGCCTCCCGTGTATTTCTCGGGCAGCGAGCCCTCGGAAAGGCCGTTCCTGATGGTGCCGTCGCCCATGTCGGGAAGGATGATCACATCGAAGTCGCTTCCCAGCCCGCCTTTCCGGATGTCGCTGTTAGTGACGCTTTTATAGGGGAACTCGAACTGCTCCAGCACGAAGCGGGTCCACCCTTCATCCATGGAAGCGGTCCAGCTCTTGTACACGCCCAGGCGGGGCGGATCGATCGTGTAGGTCGGAACGGCGGGCCGGGTGCGGAGGGCGGTAAAATCCACATGCAGGTCCCGCACGATGGCGTTGAGCTCCGCAAGCAGGCCGGGGGTGTCTTCCACCAGCATGGTCCCGGCCGGATAGGCACGCCCGGCCGACTCGAACTCCTGGGCGCTCCAGAGTATGCTTTTACCGGATCTCAACAGCCGGTTGAGCGCCACTATGTCATCGTTGGACGCGTGGCCCCAGGCATACCCATATGCCCCTTCCGCGGCCTCCACCCGGCCTTCGGGTCTGGCTATGGTTGGGAGCAGGCGCGTGTCCGCCTGAAACGCCTTGTCCACCTTGACGGCGTCGACCCCCATCAGAAGGGGAAGCGTGTGTCCCACGACATCATAGGGTGTCTTCAGGGGACCTCCAGGTGTTTCCCGGATCTCGGGATAGACCTGCCGCTCGAGCAGGGTCTTGGCAAAACCGCCGAAGGGCTGCGCCATGAAGACCACATAGGAGCCGGCCGGGTAGGTGTAGCCGTCGGCCGTGAATGCGCTCTCGGCGCGGTGCACCTCCACCCCCCCCATCTTCAGGATGTTCAGCATCTTGATGGCGGTCGCCAGATCCCGCTGTCCCTGCGGGATCACATAGGCAAAAGGCGGACCGGTCCGGTTGACCGCCTTGACAAAGATGCGGGAATAGTTCCGGACCCAGTTCTCACGCAGGCCGGCAGCGTTGGTCAGGGCGGCGATGGCCGCGGCATAATCGTACTCCACGATGTCACGCAGGGTCCATTCCCCACCCTTCCAGGGCAGAGGCATGCGGACCGATTCCTCCCTGACGCTGGTGCTCAGGCGGTCGGGAGACACCGTAATGGGGGTCGCCACCCGGACGCTGGCCGCCTCGGTCAGGATGCGGATCCCTCCGTGGTAATGATGGTAGGCGCGCGCAGGGGTCCAGGCGTCGAAGCCGTAACTGTGCATGACACCCGCCTTGCCCTGGGCCGTGAGCTCGGCGGCGATGAAGGTCCCCATCATGGCCACCTGCTGCCGCAGGATGGGATCGACGTTGGGCTCATAGGGATCGACGAAGGGGGGAACGAAAAGTCGGGCCCCGGTTCTCCCCATCTGATGCATGTCCACGATGACCTGGGGATGCCAGGCATTGTGCACTTTGATCGTGTGCTGCGTCTCCACCTGGGTGAACATGAACCAGTCCCGGTTGTTGTCGTGTCCCACATATTTGTGGTAGAGCCAGGGCATGCGGCTCCCCTCGAACTTCGTACCCAGATGCTCGCGGTACCACTCGACCACCATCTGGGTCCCATCCGGGTTGTGCATGGGGATCAGGAGGAGTATGACATTGTCGAGGATGCGGCGTGTATCGGGATCGTCCCGGGATGCCAGGTCATAGGCCAGCCGCATGGACATCTGGCTGGCTCCGACCTCGGTGGCATGGATGGAACAGTTGATCATCACGACCGCACGTCCCTCTCGGATCATGCGCTGCGCCTCCCCCGAATCCAGGCCGCGTGGATCGGCCAGCCTCTGCTGGATCATGCGGTATTTCTCCAGGTCCCGGTGATTCGCCTCCGATGTGATGACGGCCACGATAAAGGGATTGCCCATCGTGGTCTTGCCCACCTCATCGACCGTTATCCGATCGCTGGCCCAGTCGAGCTTCTGAAAATATTCGAGGATCTGATACATGTCCGCCAGCTTACGATCGGTACCCACCTCGAAGCCCAGGAAATCCTTCGGCGGCTGCATCTGGGCCGACAGGGCCCCCGCCAGCAGGCAGACCAATCCCCACGCTCTCAATATTCCCATGAATTTCCTCACTGTTCCTCCTTATCCAGGCTATTTGCCACGATACTCCACCCCTTTGGTGATCCACTCCGCTCCGGGCTCGCCCTTGAGATAATGATCGAAATACTCCTTCATCTTCTTGAACCAGTCGAGCTTGTTGGGGTACTTCTGCGGGTGGTGGGGTTCCCCCCGGTACTGCAGGAATATGCAGTCCTTGCCCAGCCGGCGCATGGCCAGGTAGAGCTCGATCGACTGGTACCAGGGTACGGCTCCGTCCTCGTCTCCGTGGATGATCAGCAGGGGTGTGTTGATCCGGTCGGCGAAGAAGACGGGTGAGTTGTCGATGTAGAGGTCGCGCCTTTCCCAGAGGGAAGCGCCGATCCGGCTCTGAGACTGCTCGTACTGGAACTGGCGGGCCATCCCCGAGGCCCAGCGGATCCCGCTGTAGGCGCTGGTCATGTTGGAGACCGGCGCTCCGGCCACCGCGCACTTGAAGATGTCCGTCTGGGTGATCACGAAGGCGGTCTGGTAGCCGCTCCAGGAGTGCCCGTGCAGCCCGATGGCGTCGGGGTCGGCGACGCCCATGTCGATCAGCTTCTGCACACCCGGCACCAGGCATTTAGTGGCGGAAAACCCGGGGAGCCCCACCGCGAAGCGGATGTCCGGGAGGAAGACCGCATATCCGTTGCTGGCGTAGAAGGGGAAATTCGGCCGGTGGTTGATGACGGTCTGGTTGAACTCGTAGATCCGCTGGGAGAAGAAGCGGTAGTAATACACGATCACCGGGTACCTCTTCCCCGGCTGGTAGTTGCCGGGTTTGATCAAGACGCCCTGCAGGGGGATCCCGTCCACGCTCGCCCACTCCACGAGCTCCGCAGTTCCCCAGGCGAACTCCGACATCTGGGGATTGGCGTCCGAGACCTTACGGGGGGAGGCCAACGCCGAGTCGCTCACCCAGAGGTCGGGAAATTCCGCATAGCTCTCGCGTGTATAGAGCAGGGCGTCGGCGTTTTCGGCTTTGGCCAGGAAACGGAACTTTTTTTTCTCCTCCAGGAGCCGCGTCAGTTCTCCTCCCCCGACCGGGCCGGAGTAGAAACCCCAGTGTTTCTCGTGGTTGTGAAAGGCGGAAAAGAGAAGCCGCTCACCGGTCTCGAAAATTTCCTTCTCTCGGTCCGTACGGATGACACGAAAGGTGTACCCTTCCTTCCGGCCGCAGCCCCCGGTGATATTGACCGGCTCCCCTCCCCGTGCCGGAAAGCTCCAGACGTCGTATTTGTCATAGATCAGCACCCCAGCATCACCCTCTATCCATCCGGCCGTGCCGTAAGAGGGCACGCTGGAGGGATAATCATGATCCTCGTTGTAAAAGGGAACATCCATACCGGCGGTCAGGGTCCGGGTCCTCTGCGAACGCCGGTCGTACAGGTGCCAGTGTTGGTCCTGATAGTACACGACATAGCGGCCGCCGGGGG
>SDBS01004736.1_pt1 | contig 13331 bp, 11 predicted proteins | sample 2277091 | NCBI WGS metagenome assembly SDBS01 (sample SAMN10404972, study PRJNA504765) | marine sediment metagenome | isolation source: marine sediment core GS10_PC15, 163 cmbsf | place: Arctic Ocean: Southern Knipovich Ridge | collected 2010 | reverse complement strand
TATACCATTCACAAAGATGATGCGGCTCAAACAAATGAATCTTCCGGTCAATGCGCAGATGCATTTGGCGTGCCCAATGACCGAGAGAAATCGTCCGGGATTCCAGAGGCTCAAATTTCCCCCCGGGTACCCAGATTTAAGCCTCTACCCAAACAGTTTTTCTCTCGAATCAATCCCAAGACTCCGGCCTGTTCGGGACACCTACGCATTAACCGGAAGAACCAAACAAATAATAAGCGATTGAAAAGTTGATGAAATGACCTCAGAGAATAATAACGACTTATATCCTGACCTTTTAACTGTACCGTATCCGGCAACAAAGCCCAAGTCGCCTGGCAGGCCAAAGAAGAAAGAACCAGGACGCTCATCTGCTGCACAAAAGCCTGGCGGGAAAGGAAAAAGTGAGGCAAAGGCAAGCAACGCCGCCGAAGGGGCAGCAACAACTTAAAGTTTCATCTGAGCTGGCGGTGCGATATCAGTGAAGGCCGTAATGTTTTGAGCCCGGATGTAACAAGAAAAAGGACAGGATTTACCGTTGATACGAGAGAAGTCAGACAATCTGAATGATGCTGAAATGGCTGACAGCAAAAACTGCTCGGTCTGCAAGGATCTGCTCATCAATATAGGGTGGTTCTTCGATATACTCGAGACCGCCCGCAGGTCCTTTGCATCAGATTGGTTGACTGTGGACGAAATCGCTGCTGAGTTGAAAATCTCAAAGAGTATTGTTTACCGGCTAATCCGAAACGGTGAGCTTGAGGCCGTTGACCTTGTTGATACCAATGGCAAGATTGCCCGAAAGGGGCACTACCGAATCACGAGGTCGAGTCTGAACCAATTCCTTGAATCCAGGAAGGTGAGGCTGTTGCCGAACCAAGTCACTCATCCTTCCCGCTCGAGGCGTCTGCCAAGGGTGAAGAATCATCTTGGATTATGAGCTTTCGTGTATTGTTGATCGCACGGTCTGTTTGTTCAGAGACGTCCTGAACATACGTTGTGGCCATCTTGAGATCAGCGTGGCCGAGAAGTCGCTGAACCGCAAACGGATCACCTGACCTGGCTGTCAATGTCGCTGCCGTCCTTCTGAGAGTATAGAAGCCGACACCCTTTTCCATTTTGAGGCCCGTTCTCTTCATGAGTTTTGAGAACTCCTTACTAACATTATTGGTTTTCTTGTATTTCTCCTTTTCGCCTTTTCCCACACCTTTTACAGTCCTCACCCAAGGATTCCCTTTTCTTGTATAAAACACTAATTCGCCTGACACCGGGATTTCGTTCAGTGCCCGTACTGTTTCCGACCACAGCGGAAGGTTTCTTCCGATACCTGTCTTACCCCGGGGGAAATCAACCCTTCCATTTTGCAGATCAATGTTCTTCCACTTCAGTTCTCCACAATCGGTGCAACCAAATCCACAGTTCAAACCCAGCCATATCATCGCTTTCATTTGAGGACTTGCATTATGAAGTATCTTGTGAATTTGGGACACTGTAAAAGTGGGTTTTTCCTGTTTCGGAGACGTCACCTTCTTCACTGCTTTCAATCTTGGGGCATTGTCGATTACTTCGTTGTCCAAGGCCCAGTTGTACATCGCCTTGACTGCTGCGATGCGATTATTGATGGTGTTGGGTGACTTCCTTGCCTTAATGAGCCTCTTGCGATAGTTCTGTAGCTCAATGGTAGAAATGTCCGACACTGGCCGGTTGGGGCCAACGAATCTCACAAAATCCTTGAGAAGCAAAATCTGATCTGAGACATGTCTTGATTGTATCTCGCCTATTTCAGCTCTTGACTCCTGATGGTCTAAGTACAGGTTGCATAGGATCTTTATCGAAAGCCGGTCCTGGGATGGCCTATGCGTAGGGGCTTTGCCAGCATGCAGATAAGCGGCCTGTTCCAGGTACCGCTGCAAAGCTTTTTGCTTGTCGGTGCCAAAATAATGTAACTTACCATTAATTTTCTTGCAAAACTGGCCAGTCTTATGTAAAGTAAGTGGGAATTTGTCAGAACGTGTTTTTCTTTTAGATTTAGATTTAGATTTTGCCATGACTGATATCCTTAACTATAACCACATAATCAAATATGATAGCAAGATTGTAAATCACAAATTGGTTGTAGTCAAGGTTGTAGTCAGGCAGAATTACACTTTTTTGAAAATTATATAAGTGTATTATGTTAAAGTATTTGGAGAGGTGGCCGAGTGGCTGAAGGCAACGGTTTGCTAAACCGTCGTACGGGCATATACCTGTACCGCGGGTTCGAATCCCGCCCTCTCCGTTAATTTTTTAAAGGGGTTTTGCAAGCACCTACAGATGCGTAGGTTGAGGAAGTGTTTTGCAGAAATGTGTACCTGACTGTCCTAAGACGGCCCTATTTTCAACCTTTCCGCTGCAAGTCTTTTTATAGTGCTTGGTGCAAGATGAGCCAGTTGGGCGGCCTGGTCAAGAGAAAGGAGCGGTGGGAATCGAGAGTCATTTCTGAATGCAGCTTCCACTTCATTATTTGACAGGGGCTTACGCATAATGAATCGTCTGAGCCCTTGAGCTTGCCTGTGTTGGACTCTATATTGTTGTTTTGTATTTTTCACTGGTATCCTAATCCTTATCCAGCCAGATCACACAAACATCATTCTGTCCCGTTGAGACGTAGAGTTTCTCCTTAAATGCTTTTGTATTTGTATTGGTGAACGCCAGGTACGGGCAAGTCAACAGTGTAGAGAGAGCCTGCAGGAGAGAACTCCAGCAGGCTCATGAATGCATGTTCTTTGCCTAAAGATCCGGCTATTCGGGCTCATCTCTGGCTGGCTCTGGATCTTCTGAATGCTCGCCTGGTGCCTGTTACTTTCGAGGTCCCTCTCGACGTTTTCACTTCGCCTGTGAGCTTGGACTCGACGATCTTTCCTTCAAAGCTCGTTTCGTATTTCCGGTCGCCGAACTCCAGGACGTACTTGAAGCTCAGCTTGTCACCATCGAGATTAATTTTCTTGATTAGAGTGGATCCATAAAGCGCGCTCATGTCCGGATTGACTTTCAGTCGCTGCTTGCGAACGCCCCGCTCGGATTCAATATCGAGATTCCACGTTCCGATAAGCGAAGCACCGACCCGTCTTCCCTCTGTTGGAGCTTCTCCACGCTCGCTCTTGAATACTCCCTCGAGTGAATTGTAGCCGATGGTTCCTTCGAAGGCCATTTCCATTTGACTGTTTTCTCTCTGGATCACTCTCTTAAAGGTCAGCTTGCGGTCTTCGTATTTCAAGTCTGAAACCTTACTCTCGCCCCTGGAACTTTTCCACATACCGCTGAGATTACCTTCCTTCTCGGCAGTGATCGTAAGAGTTCCGGTAAATTCTCTCTCGCCGGCCTTGATCTTCATTTCCCAGCTTCCAACTCCACGTGGGGTTCTCGGGGCCCTTTTGCCCTGTATTTCCGTCTCGCCCCTATCGCTGACCAGAATCCCAGAAAGTTCGCCCTGCTCGATCGTGCCTGTGAACTTCGACGTCATCTCCTGCTCCCGGAACCGGATGGCCTGTGTAAAGCTGAGCTTATTGTCTTCGAATTTGACGTCCTTCAACTCATTCATCCCCCATAAGCTGATCCATTGGCCAACGTAGCTGCCCTCCCGGTTTCTGGAAAACGACAGGATCGACTCCATCTGCCAGTCACCAAACTTCATTTTGATCTGCCAGTCGCCGTACAGTCCGCCTCTGCGTGACCGGGGCTGCTGGGCCGACACCTGCACCGGCAGGATGAACGACACAACCAGCAAACAGACCAGTACGACTTTTAGAATTGCTTTGCGTTCCATAATGTCTGCCTCCAAAAAAAGATAGTTTGAACTTCCCCCACTATTTTGAAGCTATACAATAAAGATTCTCCTTTGCCTTTGGTATTACAAGAATGTCCCATACAGCACTGTTTTTCCTTGCTCAGCTATGAGTTGGAACTTCATTCCTAATAGAATATCAACTCCATCTCAAAATTCCAGGATTTTCGATGTTGCTCAAAGGTTTTTTCAGTCGAATCCGTCCGGTCCTCTCTGTCCTTGGTGGCAATGTCGCCCCCCCTATCCACAAGAAGCTTCACCAACTGTCCGCTGTTAAGGTCAAATCTGTCAGGCAATATACCTGTTATCAAAAGTTGTTACATGCTACCTCCATTCTCAAGAACAATTCTTTGGCGGTGGTAATATCCGACAGATCGGTAATCATATGGTCAATCGGTTCCAATTGGTCGGTACGACCGATCAGCGTCGGCATACTGGATGAACCAGGTTCGGCTTTGATTTGCCCTTTGTAGATCAGCGATGGCTGTCCATTGCCGTAAGGATCCAAAACTTCGGCTGGGGTCATCGAGGGAAACGCATCGTTGAAATCCCCTGATACGTTCACCTCAATGTAATAGTTCCAAAGGCTCGAAGACGGTACTTTCACTTGGGCCCTCAGCTCGAGTTTCGGTGTGGCTCCCGTAACTGCTGCCGGGGCAGGCCCTTTTGGTGTTGGGGCGCCCTCCGTGTGGGTCTCTTTGTTGTACCTGCTTACCCAAAACGGCAGGGCTACCGGACATTCCAACTTGCCTGTCCAATCACCTTGGCCGGTGCGACGAGTCACCCATACGGTGCGTATTTCATCGCCTTCAGGAGTCTCCAACCAAATCGCAACCTGCGGCGGTTCCCCCCAGAAACTGTCGAGGTACGACTCTTGGTTCAGTTTCAGTGAAAATCTCAAGAGCGAATATGTTGATTTTTCGATCTTCTCAGACTCGACTGCACAGCCCTCGGTCTTTGGCGTTTCGCGGCAACTACCCAAGACGATGATCGAGATCAAGATTGAAAGACAAAGTGATTTCTTCATCATCAAGTCTCTCTTTTCAAGAATTTTTGGACAAGGCTGAGCTGTCCCTCAAGTTGGTCCAGCCACCACGTGAGTACTTTACGTCAATTCTCCTTGCGGTGAGTAAGGCGAAGATAACCGAGGCCCTCCCCAAGACACATCGGTGCGAACACCGCCGGGGATTATTCAGAGCTCAGACCTTTTTCCATTTCCCGCGAGTAAAATCAGGAAATTCTATACTGCCTCCTCCTTTGAGAATTGACCGCTGCGAAAGTTCTACCAACGCGCTCCAGGATGCGCTGTCATAGACGTCAATCCAGGGCTCGCGATCATAACGCACCATCTCCAAAAAATCCTTCATCACGAAGTAATCTCCCCCGCCATGCCCAGCTTTTTTTGCTATTTGGCCGTGCTTCTTCCATGATTCGTGTTCGTACTCTTTCTGGTATTTACTGGTGCTTTCCCAGCTATGGCCTGGACTTTTACCCTCAATATATATTCCCTTACGGGAATCATACACACCCTTGGTACCCTGTATGAGATAAAAAATCGATGCAGGTCGCGGTGAATCACTGTCATAATATACGGTGATCAATCGTCCATTGGCTGTCTTAAGCAAAGTAACACTGTGATCACCGGCCTTGAATTTTATCCTGGCCTGAGGACTGTCTTTGCCAAAACGTTTGGCCGCATATTTATTCAACACCAGCGGTTCGCTCATCATGGAAACGAGCGACGTAAACCGGTCTCCTCGGTTTATATCCATCCATTTACTGATTGGCCCTAAAGAATGGGTAGGATAAAGATTTCCGAAGTTATCCACCTTCATCTGACCACGCCAAGTCAGAGAACCGTCGGAACTGAACCTCAGGTTGCGGCAGTCATGAATGTAGGAACATTCGGCATAAAACGTTTTTCCAAAAACACCCGCATGGGCCATATTCATCACCATCATACGCGTCTGGTTGTAAGTGTAATTCTCGCAGAGCATGTAGCGTTTTCCGGTTTTCTCCTTGGTATCGACGAGTTTCGAGCACTCCTCGAGGGTATAAGCGCCTGGCACTTCGGTTGCTACGTGTTTGCCGGCCAGCATCGTGTCAACCGCCATTTCCGCGTGCAGGACCGCCGGCGTGGTAACCAACACGCCATCCAAATCGTCCCGTTCAAGCATGCGGCGATAGTAGTAGGGACCTTTCAAATAGCCTTCGGGTCTCTTGCCCAACTCTTTTTCCACTATTCCAAGGGCACGATCAAGATTAGGTTGCTTGATATCGCAAAGTGCGGGTATCTTGACGCCCGGATGCTTGATCAGAGTTCTCAACAAGCCCGTACCTCGTCCTCCGGTCCCGATCACCGCCAGCCGTACAGGTTTCTCATCGCTGGCAATCAGTCTGGAACTGCCCAGGCCTATCATCCAGGCGCCGGTCAGACCCACAGCTCCTTTCTTCAAGAATTCTCGTCGATTGACATGCTCTTTCATTGTATCTCTCCTGTAGTGAATATAAACTCTTGTTATACCTGCGATTTTGCAGGTAACCTTTGGGGCGACAACAGAAAACTGCTTAAAGTACCATGACTGATATATCCTGACATAATTACACGACGACCGTACTTGTATTGTTGTGTGACTCCAGCGCGGCGGTAAACAGTCGGTGACTGTAAGCCACTTCTTCGGGCGTGACACAGCCGGCGAATTTTTTCGGAGGCGTGCCGTGCTCAAGTTCATAAAGAAAAGCCGCCCACATTTGTAAGATCGCATCGGAAAAGCCAAATTCAAAGATTCCGCCGGTTATCGATTTGAAAGCTGTTTCATGACCCATATCTATCTTCTGCCAAACCTGTTCGCCACCGTTGTATTCCATGACTTCCAAAGCGTTCGTGTTCTTGGAAGAAAAACGGACACTGGTTTGCGTGCCAAGCACCTCAAAATACCAGGTGTCCTTTTCTCCTGGAGCGAGGCGTTGGGTCTTTATCGTTAAAGGAAACGATTTTCCGGTATCGGGTTCCCGGGCTTCGCAGAATAACGTGGCATTGTCCCAGGTCTCGCAGGGAACCATCTTTCCTTTGCCATCCGGCCTTTCTGTGACTACGTTGGAAAGAATTGCCCGCACATTTTTCGGATACCAACCCGCCCGAAAAGGCATGTGACAAGCATGCATACCCAGATCTCCCATACACCCGTAAACGCCGTTATATTCAACCAATCGCTTCCAGTTGATCGGTTTGTTTGGATCCAGATCGCTGGAATGCAAAAAGCCGCTGTTCACCTCCAGGATGGTTCCGAACAGCTTTCTTTCGATCATGTCTCCAATTCGCTGCAGGCCTGGAATGAAGGGAAATTCCGAAGAACAACGGACAAAACAATCGGAATGTTGTTTCATCATGGCGCAAATGGCATCGTTAGCTTGTTTGTCAATTCCAAACGGCTTCTCCCCCATCAAGTGCTTGCCGGCCTTTATAGCGGCACAGTAAAACTCTTCGTGCAAGTGATGAGGTACAGGAATATATACTGCCTCAATCTCGGGATTGGCCAGGATTAGCTTGTAATCGTCCGTAACCTGCTTAATCGAAGTGAAATTATCCGTAAACCAATCGATTTTCTCCTGGGAAAGAGTTCGATTACAAATGGCTACCAGTTCCGGACGAAGATGCATTACCGGCAGATGACACCAACGGGCAGTGGCACTGGCAAATTCTCTGCCCATCAAACCACAACCGATTATTCCAAATTTAACCGTTTTCATAATTTCCAGTTTCTTAAAACAGTTCTTTTTCCGTTTCGCCAATTGCCTCATCTATGATGTCCATGCCTTTGAGTAAGACCTCATCTTCCATGACAATAGGCGGACTCATCCGCAGGATATGCCCGGCGGGTATCCAGGCCAGACCTTTCCTGAAGGCCTTCTGGTACACCAATTCACCGGCCTTATCGAAAGGTTCCTTAGTGGCTTTGTCTTTAACCAGCTCTATGCCCATCAGGCAGCCTTTGGCCCGAACATCGCCAACAATCCGGTGTTCAGTTTTCATTTTTTCCATTCGTTTTTGCGCCAATTCGCCAAGGTGAATAGCTCTTTGCAGAAGATTTTCTTCTTCGATAGCTTCTATACACGCCAAAGCAGCGGCGCATGCCATTGGATTGCCGCCATAACTGCTGGAGGCTGAAATGGACTCAAAAGAATCTTTATACCGCTCACGTACCGCCACACAGGTTACCGGAAAACCATTGCCAAAGCCTTTGCCGATAGTGACAATATCAGGCACGACGTCCCAATGCTCCATACACAGCCATTTTCCGGTACGGCCCCAGCTTGTAAGCACCTCATCGATCATCAGCAGGACGTCCTTTTCGTCACAATATTTACGAAGCTTGGGGAAGAAATCGTCCGGCGGCATTATCGAACCACCCCACCCCTGAATTGGCTCAAGAACAAAACCTGCCACGTTATTCGCGGTGCCTTTGTCGATATATTCATCGAAGAACTCAATGTATTTATCAGAGTCCACCGAACCGTCCTCTCTGGCAAAGAGCGGCCGGTAAGTATTCGGCCGAGGCAGCATGTGCATGCCGGGCGCTCTACAGGGGCCATAAACAAATGAGCGAATGTGGCCCAAAGATACGCCGCCATAGGTCTTGCCGTGATAGTCATAAAAGCATGAAAGCATCTCGTGTTTGCCCGTGGCGGCCCGCAGGACGCGCAGGCCGGCTTCGACGGCGGTCGTGCCTGAATCATAGAATTGAAAACCGTTCAAATCGCCCGGCAATATATCCGCGAGTTTTTCAACCAGGCGTGTTTTTGTCTCGGTAGTAAAGTCATGGCAGTTCATCAATCGCCCTGCAGCGTCTTGCACGGCCTGAGTCACCTTAGGATGGCAATGACCGAGAGTGGCTACGTAGATGCCGGAGGAAAAGTCAATATACCTGTTGCCGTCAACGTCAACCAGCTCACAGCCCTTACCATAATCAAAAGCTACCGGAAAAAGCTTAACCTGACTACTTAGCCCCTTGAAGTACTTTGTACATCTTCCATGAAGTTCCCGTGACCTGGGGCCGGGGGGAGTAGTTTTTATATTGGGAACCTGGTTTAAGTCCAGGCGCGCCCACTGGGGGGATGTAATAATGGATTTTTGCTGAGCCATAGTCTTTAGCTCCGAAGTAATTGTATTTTCATAACGATTATTTTTGTACCATTATTTTCCACAGAAAAAAGCTAATTTCGAGTTTTTGCCACTATTATCACAGCGCCTTTTTTTTCTAATGCCTTTTTCTGTTTGGCTTGAATTTTGTCATCGGTAATTAGTGCTTCAATTTCATGGAGTTGGCCGTTGGTCAGCAGAGCCGCTTTGCCGATCTTGGAACTATCTGCCAAAACAAAAGTCCGTTGCGCCTGTTGGCGAATCCTTTCGTCTACTTCCACAATTCGCATGTCTTCAGTGTAAAGTGTACCATCCAAACCGATGCCATCCGCTCCCTGGAAAGCAATATCAGCTTTGAACATTTCCAAATTTTTTCTGGTGATAAATCCGCTAAGGTCGGGACTTCCTAACCGGATGATGCCTCCTAATAGCACGGTCTGGATATGGTTGGAAAATTGCAACACGGAGGCAACCGCCAGACTGGATGTGATGATGGTTATGTCCTGAATATCTTTCAATAAGCAAGCTAATTCCAGAGTTGTTGTGCCAGTGTCCAGAATCAGCTTATTCCCGGGTTTGACTAACTTTAATGCTTCCCGAGCGATGGCCTGTTTCTGGCGACGATAAGTCCGCCTTCTGTTGGCGAAGTCAAATTCGAATACCATGCGTTCGGCCGGCATGGCGCCGCCGCGGGTACGCCGAACCTGGCCGTTACTGGCAAGTTTGTCAAGGTCACGGCGTATGGTCATTTCACTAACACCGAACTGGGCAGCCAAGTCCGGAATCGAAACCTGATGGTCGGTTTTAAGCAATGACCTAATTTGAGTTAGCCTGGCTGATGCTAATGTTTTTGGCATACCGAGAAACCATATTCTATTCTATGTGACATTATGTTAAATGCCAGCTATTTTAACAAATTGTTACATAATAGCAATGCCATTTTATTAATTATTTTTTCAACTTGTCTTCTTCTCCAATCTAATGTCATTTCTAAGGTATATGTGGGCTTGATAAAATCAGGGAACCTCTATAAATTCATTCTTGCTGCGTGCACCGGGTGTCGCCGGCAAAGATTTCAGAAGTCAAGAGAAATAAAATCCTATCTGAACTTGAAGCGTGACACTTATGTAGCATCGTATGTCTGATTATGCAGGTCCGTATACCCGGAAGATTTCCTTATTGGTTTGCTTGCTAAAGTTGATAACTTTCCCATCCGGCAAGTTTGGCCAGCCGGTTCAATGTTTCTGCGCAACTGCCTTTGACCATAACCATGTGATGACTGCCCCCCAATGTGCTGTAATCGTTTAAAAGTTGGGCGATGTCGTTTGTATCCGGCTTAAAAATGGCCCTGACACCGGTAGCTGCAGGCAATCGGTCCTTGCTAATGTTTCCGGAAATAGTAATTATCTGCCCCTTGGAGTTCGGGGTAGCACTGAGATTTATCAGTGTGGCTCTTCCAGGCGAGAACTCAAAGTCGCAAATGGCAAACTCTACCTTCCGGGAATCATTAAAAGCACTACAGCTTAATTTAGGCTGCTCTCGTGAAAGTGCAATGTTTCCTTCCCCCCAATGGCGTAATACAAAGCGCTGGTCCTTATAACCAACCGAAAAGATTTCCGTAAAACTTGCCTGAGCAAGTCCAAAGGCGGTTTGCAAACCGTGCAAAAACATGGCTGTTTCCCAATCGCCTTCTCCACCATAGCCCAAACCTTCGGCCATCAGAATACTCGCCGGAACATGCAAAGCATCTCCTATTTCCGAGTGATTGCAGAGATCAACAAAATTGATTCCGAAAGCGAAACTGTTATATTCAGTTAAGAGGCATCGTAATGCCAGTTCATGGCGTACAGTTTTCTGTAACAGTGGTTCGCTTAAAGATTCGTTTATCGCAAACTGTTCACGATACTCAATCGCCCTTGTTTCTATCTCCGTCTGTGTAATACGCTTTGATATGGAGGAAAACTCAGCAAGGGGGATGGGTCTGCTTCGCACTGACAGCTCTTGGATAAACTCTTCGTTTTCCAAATGCAAATCCAACATATCCTGAAAACGTTCGCCCAGGACAATTGGATTGGACATTTTCATACTTTTCAATATACGCCCCGCCCGGGCCCAAGTGACTAAACACTGCTGGACCGCCTTATCAGTCCAGTGCCCGTGTAAAATCCCAAAATTTTTACCCCGTCGGTTCAACACATTGGCCAAATCCATAGTTCCATGAATGCCATGGTTCTCGCTGATTGTTTGCCGCGAATATTGACCCGGTACAATTTCCTCCAATTGCTGAATGGGCCAAAGGAGTAGAGGTAGCTGGCTATCCAGCAAGGCAGGACTAATCTGACCCGAGGGTGAATAGGACAGGTGGGAGACAACCAGCAAATCGACTTTTTGCCGGGCAAAATCTCTGCAGGATTGACGCATCTTCTCGTCACTGCAAAGAACAGGAGTGCATAAGATCTTGAGGTTATCTTTATTCAAATTAGCAACAACCTGTTCGATATGATCCTGCAACGCTGTCCTGAGCTGGGGGTTCAGGCGATCATACAGGCCCAAAGTTACTGGAATAAGCCCTATGGTTAGGGAGGATGCGATCCGATCTATATTTTGCACGTTTGCGTCCTGAAATATTACTTTCTTATCTATTACCCACTAAAAACAGTATGAAATATTTTGGGCGACGTCAGGAAAATATCTTCTCATAACTAACAATTATTGCGATTATATAGTACCGTTTAGTTATTATAGAAAAGAATTGGCATCATTAGAAGGAAAAACTATGTTCGAGGAAAACGTATATATCCAGCGCCGTAATCTTCTAAAAAAACAGTTAGGAACGGGCATCGTTCTTTTTCTCGGCCACGACGACTCGCCCATGAACTATTCTGACAACCCCTATCCTTTCCGACAGGACAGTTCCTTCCTCTACTTTTTCGGTCTGGACGTGCCCGGTTTGGCCGTCGTTATTGACATTGATCAGGGGCGGGAAACGCTTTATGGAAACGATTTGACTATTGACGATATTATCTGGACCGGGCCGCAGCCCTCGGTGTCGCAACGAGCGCAGGCTGCGGGGATCAGTGAAACAGCGTCTCTCGACAAATTGCAGTCCGTGCTGGAAAAAGCTGTCTCCCAGAACCGGCAATTACATACCCTACCCCTCTTTCGCCCGGAAACCCGAATCAAATTTGAACAGCTTTTACAGATACGCTCCCCTGAAATCGATCACAGGGTATCTGAGCCGCTGATCAAAGCCGTGGTCGCCCAGCGTTCTATCAAAAGCTCCGCCGAAATCGCTCAAATCGAAGCTGCCCTGGACATCACCTATGAAATGCACATCGCCTCTATGCAAATGACCCGGCCCGGGATTTACGAACGAGAAGTCGTCGGCACCCTGGAGGGAATCGCCCTTGCTCGCGGCGGACGCCTCTCCTTCCTCACCATATTTTCCGTGGACGGCCAGACCATGCATAACCATTATCATGGCAACCTTATGCAACCGGGGGATATCGTTGTCAACGATTCCGGCGCCGAATCGACTCTCCACTATGTCGCCGACATCACCCGCACGATCCCCGTAAGCGGCTCCTTTACCTCCCGACAAAGGGATGTCTATCAGATAGTTTTTAATGCTCAGGAAAAGGCCATAGCCGCTCTCATGCCCGGCGTGGAGTTCCGCGATATACACCGCCTTGCCTGCACCGAACTTGCTACCGGCCTTAAAGAGCTGGGTCTAATCAAGGGTAACGTTGATGACGCCGTAAATGCCTCGGCGCACACCCTCTTTTTTCAGTGCGGCCTGGGTCACATGATAGGCCTGGACGTCCACGATATGGAGGGTCTCGGCGAGGACTATGTTGGCTATACTGAGACGATCAAACGCAACCCCGAATTTGGCTGGCGATCCCTGCGTCTGGCTCGCCCCATCGAGCCCGGCTTTGTCGTCACTATCGAACCGGGCCTCTATTTCATCCCCGAACTGATCGACTGCTGGCAAGCCGAGAACAAATGCGCCGACTTCATCAATTACGACCAGGTGGATAAGTACCGCGATTTCGGAGGCATCCGCATCGAAGACGACTTGCTGATAACTGAAACCGCATTCCGCATTCTCGGCCCCCACCTCCCCCGAACTATCGCTGAAGTGCAGCAGGCTTGTTCCTCCTGATGGAATACATAACCTTGATTCAGAAACGCCCCTGGATAATAATCGCTGCTTGGTCAAGGTTAGCCCGGGCGTAGCTACGGTTAGGACCGGTAGATGGTGCGAGTAACAAAAAGCAGTGCTTATTGTTAGTGGTCAGTTAATGGGATTGGGATCATCGGCTCCGCACCAAAATCGAGGCATTTTTTCATTGCCCGGATGAGTATCCG
>SDBS01004735.1_pt1 | contig 13331 bp, 7 predicted proteins | sample 2277091 | NCBI WGS metagenome assembly SDBS01 (sample SAMN10404972, study PRJNA504765) | marine sediment metagenome | isolation source: marine sediment core GS10_PC15, 163 cmbsf | place: Arctic Ocean: Southern Knipovich Ridge | collected 2010 | reverse complement strand
CGATCGCGAAAGCTGTAGTTCCACCGATAACCGGTCGATTGCGTGGCATGTGGGCAGATTTCGATATCCTTGGGAAATCGAATTCGATTTTCCAGACTTCCGCCGAATTTTATCCTAAATTCCACCGATCAACCGCAGGTGATCTAAGCTGCCCCCATGCGGGGGTCTGGTGCATGACGCCGATTTCTCTCACGTCTCAAGACTGTCGATCCAAGGGTGCCGAGATCATGCGATCCCGGTATTTTTTTGTTGGCCGCATTTCGCCGGTGCGCGGAACGCGGTCGTTTTCGACTGGAATATGGAAGGGAGGGTACGATGAATCGAAGAGCAGCTCAATGGTCCGGGGTCTTCGTCCTGGGTCTCGTGTTGTTGCTCGGAACCAACCCGGCGTGGTCGCAGGCGGTCAGCACCGGCTCGGTGACGGGCAGCGTCATCCTGCCGGACGGCACGCCCAGCCCGGGCGCTACCGTCTCGCTCGAGGGCCCCTCCCTCGTGAGAGGTACGTGGGCGACGGTGTCGGACGCGAGAGGGAGGTTTGTCTTCCTCGGCGTGCCGCCCGGCACCTACAAGGTGAGCGCCAACCTGTCGGGTTTCAACAGCCAACAGGTGGAGGGCATTGTCATCAACGCCGGTAGCTCAGTTCCCCTCACCTTCAACCTGGAGATCGCGGCGGCGGCCGGCGAGATCGTTGTGACCTCCGAGGCACCGATCGTCGACACCCGATCGTCGACCATCGGCACGACCTTCAACAGTGATCTGCTGGGTGTCATGCCGACCAAGCGCGATAGCTTCTACGATCTCACCCTGACGGCGCCGGGCATGGCGAATGTCGGATCCGACGGGTCGTGGCTGCCGAGCCCCTCGGCCTACGGCTCGGCGACCAACGAGAACATCTTCCTGGTCGACGGCGTCAACACCACCAACCCGCGTGGCGCCGCATGGGGTTCGCTGGTCAACGTGAACTATGACACCGTGCAAGAGGTCAAGATCCTGTCGCTCGGGTCGCGGGCCGAGTACGGCTCCTTCTCCGGCGCCGCGATCGATGTCCTGACGAAGTCAGGCGGCAACCAGTTCCACGGCACCTTGGGCTACTATGGCCAGGTTGGCGATGCGGCGGACAACGCCACCCTGAATTTCGGCAACAACTGGATGTACGCCGACCCCGCCGATGACATCACCACCGAGCCGGTCGATCATTGGGAGCTCAGCGCCACCCTCGGAGGGCCGATCGTCAAGGACACGCTGTGGTTCTACGCCGGCTTCAATCGGCGCGACCAGGCGACTGACACGCCACTCTGGATTCCTCTTGAAACCTACACGTCCGACCTCTTCGACCTCAAGCTGACCGGTGCGTTCGGGCCGAACCACCGCGCCTGGGTGGGCTACCACCACGAGGACAACAATGTCGGTAACGGGAGTTGGGGTTCGACCTGGGACCCGACCATGCGGTATGACAGTCCGTCGAAGAACGACACCTTCTCGGCCCAGTACCAATGGGTGATCTCCGACCGCAACCTCTTCGGCTTCAAGTACCTCGGTTACAACACCGAGGTGATCCCCTCCATCCCGGCGGAGGTCGGCCACCCCGGCTACATCAACTGGTGGAAGTGGACCGGCGCCCAGAGCATCGGTGTCAACGGTGACTTCCCCTACGTCGAGGGGTCGAAGAACGAGCGCGGGACGATCCAGGCCGACTTCACCCACTACGCCGACAACTGGGCCGGCGAGCACGAGCTCAAGTTCGGCGTCCAGTACACGACCGCCAACGGTGACTGGTACGGCGGCTACTTCCAGGGCTACGCCAACTTCGCCTACCCCTATATGTACAGCTACGGCCCGGCCACCAGCTGGTGGTGGAACTGTGACGCTACCTGGTGCTGGGGCACGGACGACGATCCTGTCGCGCCCTTCTACAACAACAAGGTCGAAGCGAACCCATGGCTGACGGTGCGGGAAACCAACTCGACGGGCGCCTTCGTCGATGACCAGTGGGTGGTCTCGGACCGGTTAACCCTCAACCTCGGTCTCCGCTACGACCGCATGGAGGCGAAGTACGGCGTCGGCAAGGTCTATGAGATGTTCGACGACCCGAGCGACGTCAACAACCCGACCGTCCTCCGTGACCGCGAGGGCGGTGATGTCTACGATTTCAAGACCTGGTCGCCGCGTATCGGTTTTGCCTGGACCTTGACATCCGACGGCAAGACGGTCCTGCGTTCCCACATCGGCCGCTATTACTTCCCGCTCGGGGTCGAAAGCCTGCGCCGTTTTGGACCGGACATGGAGCCGTTTCTCGCGAACACGTGGCGGTACGACATCCCCCTGGCCGAATATGACCTCAACGGCAATGGGTACGTCGACTTCGACGAGGTCCGTCCCGGCACCCGCCTGATCCACGGCCGCGAGCCGAATGCCCTGATGTGGGGAGGTCTGAGCGACCAGTCGTGGGGCCTCGAGGTGGCGCCGGGCACCACCAGCCCCTACACCGACCAGTTCAACATCTCTCTCCAGCGCCAGCTCGGCAAGGACCTCGCCATCGAGTTCACGTACATCTACAAGAAGACCAGTGACTTGCTGGTGCTCCTGCCGTACAACGAAGCTACGGGCGAGTACTGGGAATGGGAATCGCAGCCCTTCACCACCTGGACCGGCTATGAGACCGAGGTCTGGGGGATCCCGTGGGAGGACTACAACGGTGACGGGGTCATCAGCGGCGCCGACGGACAGTTCGTCCTCGACAATACCAACTGGAGGTCGACCAACGCCCCCGATTTCAATGGTCAGGAGATAGACCGCACCTATCAAGGCCTTCAGGTCGTGCTCAACAAGCGCTACTCCAACCGCTGGCAGGCGATGTTCGCCATCAACTACACCAACACCGACGGTTTCTACCCACGGCCGGTGGACCAGAACTGGTACATCGACGGGCCGTTGATCATGGACACGCCCTTCGGCGTCTCCCCCAACCACTACCAGAACAACATCAGTGGGCCCGCGCTGATGACCCCCGAGGTGATGGCCAAGATCGCCGGCAGCTACACCATCCCGGTGATCGAGACCGATTTCGGCTTCCGGCTCCGCTACGACTCGGGTCGGGCCATCTTCCCGACTCAGGAGATCTCCACCTACCGCTCCTGGATGGGGGATACCACCGAGCCTCTCCTCAGCGCCGCCTGGCACGATTTCATGGTCGCTGACGATCCAAACAACAACCAATGGATGCCATCGACGACCATTGTCGATCTCAGCTTGAACAAGCGGTTCGGCATCGGTCGTGGGATGGGCATCGGTGTCGCCCTCGACGCGCTCAACGTGTTCAACGAGAGTGCCGCCAACAGGGTCGGCTTCGGCCAGGGCGACTTCGGTCGGGTCTACGGCCTGGTCACGCCACGCATCTTCCGCCTCGGTCTGAAGTTCGACTTCTAGATCGTTTAGGTAACGTTGCTATCCTCTGGAGGGCCCGCGACGGGCCCTCCAGTTTTAGGGGTTGGGTAAGGAGGTAAGAGTTCAGTCTTTTGCATAAACCCGGCCTTGATGAATTTCGCCAGGTAGGGATTCACGAAAGGGAGGGGATAAACCCCTCCCCTACAAAGATTACCGTAGGGGCGGGGTTTACCCCCGCCCGCGATTCCGGGGGTGTTGAAAGGGGTCGGGTCCCTCGATGAACATGAAGCGCGTCGCCGTGATTGCCGGCATCGTTATCGCTGTTGTATTGGTGATCGTGGTGTTTCGCGGCCAGAAAATCTCGGGCCCGTCGATCGGACCTTTGTCTCGAGATCTCGACCTCACCGGCGCCAACGTGCTGTTGATCACGCTCGACACCACACGGGCCGATCGTATCGGGAGCTATGGATATGCGGCCGCCGAGACGCCTCGTCTCGACGCGCTGGCATCCGAGGCCGTGCTCTTCGAGCATGCGGTGACGCCGACCGCGTTCACCCTGCCCTCCCACTCGTCGATCATGACCGGGCTTTACCCACCGTTCCACGGGGTACGCCTCAACGGCGGCGCCGCCCTGGCCGATGTGCAAGTGACCCTCGCCGAGCGGCTGGCGGGGGCCGGCTACCGGTGCGGAGCGGTGGTTGCCGCTTTCGTTGTCGACCAACGGTGGGGTTTGAGTCAGGGCTTCGAACGCTACGACGACGATTTCGAGATGGCGCCCGACCAAAAGCTCGATCTGGCTGGAGTCCAGCGACCGGGAGACCGGGTGGTCGACCTCGGTCTGGAGTGGCTCGAGCAATCGGACGAGAGGCCGTTCTTTGCCTGGCTCCACTTCTACGACCCCCACATCCCCTACGATCCGCCGGAGCCATACCGGTCCCGGTTTGGCGGCCGCGGCAAGAGCGGGCTCTATGACGGCGAGATCGCCTTCACCGATGCCCAGGTCGGCCGGCTCCTGGATTGGCTCGACGAGCGAGGGCTGGCGGAGAACACGATCGTGGTGGTGGTTGGCGATCACGGCGAGAGCCTCGGCGATCACGGTGAGAAGGAGCATGGCTATTACATCTACGATGCCACCGTGCGTGTGCCGTTGATCGTCAGGGTGCCGGGCTCTGATCTCGAGGGCGTTCGGGTGTCCGCCCAGGTGCGAACCATCGATGTCTTGCCGACCGTGCTCGACCTGGTTGGCGTCGAGATGCCGGACCCACTCCACGGCGAGTCTCTGGTGCCGTTGATGCTCGACCCCGAAAAGACTGGGCCCGAGAATGCGTACTCGGAGTCGATGTCGGTCCACCTCCAGTACGGCTGGAGCGCGCTCTACAGCGTGCGCACCTCGAGTTACAAATTCATCGACGCCCCGCGTGAGGAGCTCTATGACCTCTCGCGGGATCCCTCGGAATCCGAAAACCTGTTGAAGCAAGAACCGGAAGTGGCGCAAGGTCTGCGGAGCACGCTCGCCGCTCTCCGTGAGGAGATCTTGGCCGGCGCTCCCGAGATCCAGGAGGCCGATCTCGACGAGGAGACCCTGAGCATGCTCGCGGCGCTCGGTTATGTCGGCGGCGCCACCGCCTCGCCCGAAGGAGAGGACCTCGCCGATCCCAAGGACAAAATCCATCTCTACGAGTCGGTCGGGTATGCGGCGCACCTGATGACCGGGGACGACTACGAGGAGGCCGCACGGGTCCTCGAGATCGTGCTCGACGACGATCCCGCGATCCCACAGGCCAAGCTCCTGCTCGCGACCGCTTATCAGAACACTGGACGCGTCGAACAGGCAAAGGTGGTGTTGGACAGTTTTCTCCGGGACGACCCGGACAACACCGCTGCGCTGATCACGATGGCCAAGATGCTCTCCGACGAGGGGAAGAACGACGAGGTGCTGGCGCTCGCCAAGCGCGTCCTGTCGGTGGATGACCGCAACACCCAGGCCTGGGAGCTCGTGGCCGGTGTTCACATGAACGCAAATGATCACCGGAGTGCGTTGCCTCCGCTCCAAAAGGCGGTAGAGATCCAGCCCAAGCTGACACGTCCCCGCCTCAACCTCGCGGTGGCCAACATGGGGCTCGGAAGTTTGGATGTGGCGGAGCCCATGCTCGAAGAGATCATTGCCGAGCACCCGAAGTATCCGCTCGCCCATTTCCACCTCGGTCTCCTGTACGAGGAGCAAGGGCAATTCGAGGCGGCGCGGAAGGCCTACGCCGAGGAAGTGGAGCTGTATCCGAGCTCGGTCATGGCCCGGTTCAACCTCGGCAACTTGCTCTTCCGCCTCGGAGATCTCGCGGCCGCAGAGCAGGAAATGCGTGTCTTGATCAACGAGACGCCCGAAACGCCGAGACCCTATCTTTTCCTGGCCCGTTTTCTGCTGAAGCAGGAGAGGGATCTTTCCGAGGTCGAGCGTCTCGCCCGGGCCGGCCTCGAGCGGGCGGAGACGGACGACCTCAAGGTGCTCGGCTACTACCTGTTGGCGGACGTCTACTCGCGCCAGGGCCGTCAAGGCGAGCTACAGCAGGTGCTGGAACGAGCCCAGCACTACCGGTCACGGCTCGAGGGTGCAGGGGGATAGGGGAGTGGGATCGAGTGTCGATCCGGTTGGATTTGATGCGGGGTCACGGTGTTGATGAAAGGGGGGAGCGATGCGGTATCCGAATGTCTGTTCAATCTTCCTTCGCTCGGGATTGGCGTTGGCTCTGTTCCTCGGCTTTGCATGCGCCCAGCCCGAGGACTCGGTGACCACATCTCGGCAGCTGACCGACGGCTGGTCGCTGCAGGCGGCGGCCGAAGTCACTGACGGTGGTGCGGTGGTGTCGTCCGCGGGGTTCGACGCGAACGGGTGGTTCGCCACCGTGGTGCCGTCGACGCCGATGGCGGCGCTGGTGGCCAACGGCCTCTACCCTGATCTTTACCTCGGGACGAACCTCGAACACGTCGACACCGGGCAGTTCGAGGGCCCGTGGTGGTACCGAACCGAGTTCGAGGTCTCCGCCGAAGATGCGGAGAAGGTTGCCCGCCTGCAGTTTGCGGGCATCAACTACGCGGCCGACATCTGGCTCAACGGTGAGCAGTTGGCCGCGCGCAACATTGTCGTCGGCGCCTTCCGTGTCCACGAGCTCGATGTCGGCGGTCGCCTCGTGCCGGGCCGCAACGCCCTCGCACTGGCGGTCTATCCCCCACAACCGGGTGATTTCACCATCGGTTTCGTCGACTGGAACCCGCGCCCACCCGACGAGAACATGGGAATCTGGCGGCCGGTCACGCTCCGCCTCACCGGGGACGTGTCCCTCAATGATGTTGCCGTGCAGACCGAGGTCGATCTCGAGACCCTGGAGTCGGCCGATATCCGAGTATCGGCGGTGGTCAGGAACCACAGCGACGCCGTGGTGAAGACCGCGGTGAGCGGCCGGATCGAAGGTCTCTCGTTCGCCGCCGATGTCATCCTCGCGCCGTACGAGTCGCAGCTTGTGTGGTTTACCCCTGACCACTACGACGTCCTGAGGCTCGACGCGCCTCGCCTCTGGTGGCCCCACACCCTTGGTGAGCCGAACCTCTACTCGATGACGATGACTGCAAAGGTGGACGGTCAGGTCTCCGACTCGGCGCAGACCACCTTCGGCATCCGACAGTTCGGCACCTACCTCAACGACGAGGGCCACCGCGGTTTCACGGTCAACGGACAGCCGGTGCTGATCCGCGGCGGCGGCTGGGTCGACGACCTGCTGTTGTCGGACACACCGGAGAAGATCGACGCTCAGCTCGCCTACGTCAAACAGATGCACCTCAACACCATCCGCCTCGAGGGGTTCTGGGGATCGAGCCACTACCTGTACGATGCGGCCGACCGCGAAGGCATCCTCATCATGCCCGGTTGGAGCTGCCAGTGGGAGTGGGAGGAGTACCTCGGCAAACCGGTGACCGAGGACTACGGCGGTGTGCTGGAACCGGAGGAGATGGATCTGGTGGCGGCCTCCCTCGCCGATCAGATGCGATACCTCCGCAACCACCCGAGCATCTTCACCTGGGTGCTGGCCAGCGACCTCCTGCCCCACCCCGACCTCGAGCGGCGCTACGAAAAGGTGCTCGCCGACATCGACCCAACGCGGCCGCCGCTGGTCTCCTGCGGGTGGTTGGAGTCCGAGGTCAGCGGTCCGAGCGGGGTCAAGATGCGAGGCCCCTATGACTGGGTGCCGCCGGTCTACTGGTACTCGGACACCGAAAATGGCGGCGCCTACGGCTTCAACACCGAGACCGGACCAGGGCCGCAACCGCCGCCGCTGGAGAGCGTGCGGCGGATGATTCCGCCCGAGCACCTGTGGCCGATCGACGAGGTCTGGAATTACCACTGCGGCCGCAACGAGTTCAACGACATGGATCGTTATGTGGAGGCCCTCGACCGGCGCTACGGCCCGTCGGACTCGGTGGAGGAGTTCCTCTTCAAGGCGCAGGCGGCGAATTACGAGGCCATCCGGCCGATGTTCGAGAGCTTCGCCGTCAACCGGCCGCTGACCACCGGCCTCATCCAGTGGATGCTCAACTCGGCGTGGCCCGAGACCTACTGGCAGCTCTACGATTGGTACCTGATGCCCAACGGCGCCTTCTACGGTACCCGGGCGGCGTGCCAGCCCCTGAGCCTCGTCTACAACTACGCCGATCGGGCAGTGTATGGGGTCAACGACTCGCGGTTCCCGGCGAGCGGTCTGGTCGCAACGGTGCGCGCGTTCGACCTCGAATCCAACGAGATTCTCAACCAGCGCATCGAGCTCGATCTCGAGGCGGGCCTGGCGCGGCCGGCGGTGTCGATCGCGGAGCTTTCGTCGCCGACGCCGGTTTTCTTTCTCGACCTGCGCCTCAACGACGCCGCGGGAGCGGAGGTTGCGCGCAACTTCTACTGGCTGTCCACCAGGCCCGACGTGCTCGACTACGAGAACCACCTGTGGTTTGTGACGCCCACCAAGAGCTTCGCGGACTTCACGGCCCTCGGCGACCTGCCGCAAGCTGCGGTCGAGGTGGCGACCACCATGAAGACCGACCACCGCGGGACCGAAGTCCACGTGGACCTGAGCAACCCATCTGACGTGCTGGCCTTCTTTGTCGAGCTGCGGGTTGTGGGCTCCGATGAGAACTCCATCCTGCCGATCCTGTGGGACGACAACTACGTGTCGATCCTGCCAGGCGAGAGCAGAGAGCTGACGGCACGGCTGCCGACGGCGGGTGATGTGTCTGGTGGAACGCTCGTGCTCCAGGGGTGGAATGTGCCGGCCGTGGAAGTGAAGCTGGCTGCAGAATGACAGAACCCGTCTCTGTCTCCGTTTCCGTGCCCGATGGGGGGCAGAGGGGCAAAGGAGAAGAGAAAGCCAAAAAAGAGGCGGGTGGATGGTCTCCTCCTCTCCTCTGCTCCTTTTCTCCTCTGTATTCGAAATGGATCGGGCACGGAGACGGGCAAGGGTATTTCATCGAGGCCACAAAAAGGGGATAGTGACATGAAACGCAGCATGGGAATCGTCCTTCTTGTCTTTCTGATCTTCTTCGTGATCTCGTTCATTACGAACATCCTCGGACCGCTGGTGCCGGACATCATCAAGGGATTCAGCCTCAGCCTCACCCTGGCCGGCTTCCTGCCCTTCAGCTTCTTCGTCGCTTACGGGGTGATGTCGATCCCGGCCGGGTTCCTGCTCGACCGTTTCGGCCAAAAGCCGATCCTGATCTCCGCCTTCGTGCTCGCTTTCGCGGGGTCCTTCCTCTTCGCTTCGGTCCCGACCTTCACGGTGGCCCTGATATCGCTCTTCATGATCGGTGTCGGCATGACGATGCTCCAGGTGGCCATCAACCCGCTCCTGCGGGTGGCCGGCGGCGAGGAGAACTTCGCCTTCTACTCGGTGGCGGCGCAGCTGGTCTTCGGCTCGGCCTCGTTCTTGAGCCCCCACGTCTACTCCTACCTGGTGACCAATCTCCACGGCGACGAAACCGCCGCCGGAGGCGTGCTCGGTCTGTTGGCGCGGCTAGTGCCGTCGGATCTGCCGTGGGTGTCGCTGTACTGGGTCTTCACCGTGGTCACCCTGGCGATGATCCTGGTCCTCTTTGCCGTCCGCCTGCCAAAGGTCGAGCTCAAGGAGGACGAAAAGGCCGGTGCCGCTTCGTCGTACCGCGAGCTTCTCAAGGACCGCTACGTGTGGCTCTTCTTCTTCGGCATCTTCGCCTATGTCGGAACCGAACAGGGAGTCGCCAACTGGGTGTCGCGCTTCCTCGAGACCTACCACGGGCTCGATCCCCAGGTCGAGGGCGCCCGCGTGGTGTCGTACTTCTGGGGATTGCTCACCGCCGGCTGCCTGCTGGGGCTGGTGCTCCTCAAGCTCATCGACGCGCGCAAGGTACTCGTCTGGTTCTCGGCCGCGGCGATGATCAGTCTCGGCGTCGCGCTCTTTGGTTCGACCGGCGTCTCCTACATCGCCTTCATGATGGTCGGGTTCTTTCTGTCAGTGATGTGGTCGGTGATCTTCTCGCTGGCGCTGAACTCGGTCGCCGAGCACCACGGCTCGTTCTCCGGAATCCTGTGCACCGGCATCGTCGGCGGCGCGGTAGTGTCGGCGCTGGTGGGCTGGTTGGGAGACCACTTCGGCCTCCGGGTCGGCATGACCGTTCTCTTCGTGAGCATGGGATACATACTCTCGATTGGCTTCTGGGCCAAGCCGCTGATCGACAACGCTATCGTCAGCCCGGCGGAATTCTGGCGCTCGCTGACCGGCCGCAAGGCCCGCTGACGAGATGGCCGGCGAGACCATCATTGGCGTCGACCTCGGCGGCACCAAGGTGTCGGTTGGCGCAGTCGCCGGCGGTGAGGTACGGCGGATGGCGCGCAGTGGCGTGCCGTCCGAGGAGGCGGCCGACGTCGTGCTGGCCTCGATATTGGGCACCATTGCCGAGGTCTTCGACCCCTCGGTGGTGGGCATCGGTTGCGGCGTGCCGTCGGTCGTCGATGTGGCCGAGGGAATCGTCTTCGAGGTCGAAAATATTCCTTCGTGGCGGGAGGTCCACCTCAAGGCGGCGCTCGAGGATAGCTTCGGAGTTCCCGCCGCCGTCAACAACGACGCCAACGCCTTCGCCGTCGGTGAGCACGTCTTCGGCAAGGGGCGGGAATTTCGCGATCTGGTCGGCATGACCCTCGGCACCGGTCTCGGCACCGGGGTGATCATCGAGGGCCGGCTCTACAGCGGCGCCAACTGCGGCGCCGGCGAGATCGGGATGATGGTCCACAAGGGGCTGACGCTGGAGGACTACTGCTCCGGCCAGTTCTTCCAGAGGGAGTGTGGTGCGGCCGGGCAGGAGGTCTACCGGCGGGCGCGTGCGGGTGAGGCCGAGTCCATCGAGGCATTCGAGCGTTACGGATCCGAGCTCTCGGAGGCGGTGATGATCGCGCTCTACGCCTACGACCCGCAAGCGGTGATCTTCGGCGGCTCGATCAGCGCCGCGTTCGATCTCTTCGAGACCGGTCTGCGCCGGGGGCTCGAGCGGTTCGCCTACCCGCACGTCGTCGAGCGGCTGGTTATGGCACCGAGCACGCTGGAGAACGCCGCCGTGCTCGGGGCGGCGGCCCTCTACGTGGATGCAACGGGATGAACAGGAGGCCATGATGCGGCGATCGGCTCGTCCGTGTGGAGTGATTGCAATCCTGTGCACGATAGTTGTCGCGGCCGGGTGCGCGACGGCACGTAGGGAGGCGGTCGAGGAGAAACGGATGGTCGGGGCGGGCTTCCGCTACTCGGCCTACGGTCCTGATTGGGATCCGGGGCCGGCGTACTGGTTGCGGGTCGGACAGGAGATGGCGGCGCGGTTTCCGGGTGCGGTCGGAGAGACGGTGTGGATCGTCGGTCGGCTGAAGGGCGACGGCGCCCTCCTCAACTTCCCGGTGGACGGCGTCCATCCGTTGATCCTGGGATCCGAAACGGATGAGAACGAGGCCGCCCTCGATCTCTTCGATCGCCACGGCTTCCGGGTGTGGCTGCAGGTGGAGCCGGGCCACGCGCCGGTAGAGGAGCTGATCGACATCGTGCTCGACCGATACTCCCACCACCCGTCGGTGGTGGGCGTTGGCGTCGACGTGGAGTGGTTCGAGTCGACCGAACAGCCGGAGGGCAGGGCGGTCACTGACGCCGAGGCGAGGACCTGGCTCGCGGCGGCGCGAGAGCACGACCCCGACTACCGCCTCTTCCTCAAGCACTGGGAGATCGGCAAGATGCCGCCGACCGCGCGTGAGGGCCTGCTCTTCATCGACGACAGCCAGATCCTGCCGTCGCTCGAGGCGATGGTGGACGAGTTCGCCGACTGGGGACGCGCCTTCGCCCCGGCCCCGGTCGGCTTCCAGTACGGCTACCCGTCGGACAGGCCGTGGTGGTCCAAGCTCGACGATCCGCCGGGAGACGTCGGGCATGCGATCCTCGATCGTGTGCCCAACACCGAAGGGCTCTATTGGGTGGACTTTACGGTCCTCGACCTCTTCCCTCCGCAGGCGGGCGAAGGCTCGCCATGATCAAGCTCCGGTTCGGGGCCTTATTGGCGGTGGTGGCGCTCGGATGCCAGGCCGCGCCCATGCCTGAGATCGCAGACGACGGGTCCATGGTCGGGGTCAAGATCTACGACACTGAGCGCAACCTTCGGGAGCTCTTCGCCGACTGGCGGGAGCTCGGGGTCGACACCGTCTTCGCCGGTGAGGAGCTCGCCTCGAGGGGAGAGTTCCGAAAGCGTGCCGAAGAGACGGGTATGGATCTCTTCGTCATCTTCCCGGTCTTCTTCGCTCCGGATGAGCTGGCCGAGGATCCGGACCTGTGGGCAGTCACCGCCGACGGCGCGAGGGCGAAGGAGGACTGGGTCGAGTTCGCCTGTCCCTCGCGCGCCGATTTCCGGGGCCGGCGGGTCGAGGAGGCGCGAGAGATCGTGCGCCGGCTCCAGCCCGATGGCCTCAGCATCGACTTCATCCGCGACTTTGTTTTCTGGGAGATGGTGGCGCCGGATCGGGACTCCACCACCCTTCCCGATGCCTGCTACTGCTCCCAGTGCCTGCGCCTCTTTGCCGACAGGCTCGGGGCGGATACCGACCTGTCGGCCCTCGAGATGCCGGACGCGGCCGTCTGGATCGCTGCCAACGCCGCTGACCAATGGGTTCGCTTCAAAACCGAAACCATCACCTCGATGGCTGGCGAGATCGTTTCGACGGTGCGGGAAATCAAACCCGATATCCTGATCAACATCCACGTCGTGCCGTGGCGCACGACCGACTACGACGGTGCTATCACCCGCATCGCCGGTCAGGACCGGGCCGCCCTCGGAGGGCTCGCGGACTACCTGTCGCCGATGTGCTATTCGTTCATGCTCCACCGCCCGCCCGAGTGGATTGCGTCGGTGGTCGGCGATGGCGCTCGGCAGGCGTCATGCCCGGTGTTGCCGAGCATCCAGGTCGCGAGCGCCTACCGCGAGGGGGAGAGCTTTACGGTGGCCGAGTTCGAGGCGTGCCTACGGGCGGCGCTGGCGCCACCGTCGGCCGGCGTCGTCTTCTGGAACTGGGACGCGATCGAGGCCGATTCGGAGAAGGCAGAGGTCGTTCGGCGTGTTGTCCGCGGTGAGGCGAGAAGTGCGGGTTAGTCCTTCCCCAGCATGTATTCGCGGAAGAACGTGCCCTGTGCGGTCGGTGTGTAGTCCCAGTCTGAGATCAGCTGCGGCGGCCAGTCGGGGTCGAAGCACCAGGCCGTCCAGGAGATCCCCCTCTTTTCGAAGTAGGCCAGGATCCTCCGCCCGTACTCCTCGTCGGCGATCACCGGGATGTGGGCGCCGGGTTGGTCTGCGGCCATGAACCCGATCTCCGCCGCCATCAGGGGGTAGGTGTCGGCGACATAGCCGAAATCCTT
>SDBS01004734.1_pt1 | contig 13332 bp, 8 predicted proteins | sample 2277091 | NCBI WGS metagenome assembly SDBS01 (sample SAMN10404972, study PRJNA504765) | marine sediment metagenome | isolation source: marine sediment core GS10_PC15, 163 cmbsf | place: Arctic Ocean: Southern Knipovich Ridge | collected 2010 | reverse complement strand
CACCTGCCCGCCCCCAACAACCCATCTCCGCCAGCTACCCTCCCCAGATGACCCCGAAATCTTCGCGAAAATTACAGAAACCCACCATCGTGACATCAGCTACACCTTACCCGGCGATTCGGGCTTTTGGCCAGTTCTTGACAATCTGAATTATCTCACGTACATAAGCGCATTCGCATTCGGCAGGGCAGGGCCGCAGCTCGCTCTCGTACAGACAATATCCCTGGCACGCGTCGCTGCCGGTGAGAGGTTCAGCAAACATCAGCCCGTCGTACAAATCCTGAAAATGACTTGCTTCGAACGCAAATGTTCCTCCGCATGAATGGTCAAATAGAAAAAGGCCGGTGAGCAGCTCTTCGAAATGCACCTGGTAGGCGATGATCTGAACGTTGACATCTGAAAGCAGGCTGGCGCGAGTGGGCCACACGAAACCGCACACGCTGCACCGTTTGAAACCTTCGTTCTCGGGCCTGGGTTCGTCTTGTTCTGTTGTCGGTTTCTCGTTTGAACCCTTGTCTGACGCGGAAAGCTCCAACACCCACATTTTCTTGTAGCGGATGCGGCGGAACGCTGTCGGAACGGGATCGCTTTTGACCTGGACTTTGAGTCGGTATCCTCTGCATTTACGCAACCACCACGCCCGTAACGCCGAATGCGTTCTGACTTCTCCACGTTTCTCCGGTACGTCTGGCGTCGACTTAGTCAACCTCCGTGAGATCCCTGAGAAACTTCAACCATGATGCACAGTATATCAGTTCGCGTTCCGATGTGCACTCTCTCGACAGTCTATGATCGCAAATCTCTGCGACGAACCTCGGTCGGATCCGACCCGGCGGGGCTGTTTGATCCTCGTGCCGAAGTAACCACTCAGTGATGCGGGGCACAGGCTGTCAGCCTGTGCCATGGGGTGCCTCACGACCACAATGCGCTCCTGTTTGTCATATCTGTTTGACAGTCATGCGCGCTATCAACACCCCCAGGTGGAAACTTGGGTGTGCCACCTATCACTGAATGGTACACGCCGAGATGTTTTCGGCTAGAAGTCTGTGGTTGTGACATGGTAGGATACATGGACCGGCGGGAAGACGCGGGATTAGCGGGTTTGTTGGGGCCGGGATATCGACAGAGATCGGGAAAGAAAGATCACCGATGGGATCGCGAGCGAGATATTTCTGGATGGTGCTGAAGATGATGGGTGCGGCTGCCGCCACACTTACGGTAACGGTCGTGCTGTTTTTTCTGCTGGCGGGCCGCATCGTCTCGGGCGGCCAACCCGTGCAGGTGCCGAACCTTATCAACATGACTATTGTCGACGCTTTGGCCGAGCTGGAAGATACCGGCCTCAAACTCAACCCGGCGATCAGCCGCCGGTACAGCTCGATTGTCAAGCAGAACTGCATTATCAGCCAGGATCCCGCGCCGGGCAAGATGGTCAAAAGCTCGAGGACGCTGCGGGTTGTGTTGAGCCGCGGCACGGAGCTGATCCGGGTGCCGGACGTCACGGGCGGCGATGTGCGCCAGGCTGCGGTAACTCTGGCCGAAGCAGGGCTCCAGCCGGCTTCCGAAGTCCGGATTCGATTCGCTGCGCGCAGGGACATCGTTGTCGGCCAGGATCCGCCCGAAGGCGAACTGCTGCCGCGCGACGGCGGTGTCGACCTGCTGGTCAGCCATGGACTACAGCGAGTGAGTTACGCGATGCCCAACCTTGTCGGCAGATCGCTCGACGAAGTCGCCGAGATTCTTAATGCGCTGAACTTGAGGATCAGCAACAAACGGGAGGTGCATAGGGATACACCCGAGGATGTCGTATTCTACCAGGATCCGCTGCCGGGTATGGCTGTCGTCGAAGGCGATACCGTGCAGACCAAAGTCAGCGTCTCGGGCGAGCTGCCCGAATGGCAGTCGCTCGAGGGAACGATCATCCGATACGTAGTCCCCCTGGGTTTCCCCAGGCGGCACGTTCGGATCGAGGTCCAGGACGCAGAAGAACGATGGACCGAGTTTAACGGTCTGGTCGATCCCGGCACGATTATGAGGGTGCCGGTAGTGTACAAAAAGTGGCTCGATGTGGAAATCCGGATCGATGGAGCTGCAGTCGAGAGACGAACTGTCCGGGAAACGAGCGACACGGTAATCTCTCAAGAGTTTTTCGAGAGAGTTTACCCGGGGCGCCTGTTTCCTGTACAATGGCGCCCATGAACGGTTCACTACAAATAGCAGCATCTATCCTGGCAAGCGATTTCGGTCGGCTCGGGGACGAAGTGCGCGCGGTCGTTGAAGCCGGCGCGGATTCCATCCATTTTGATGTCATGGACGGCATTTTCGTGCCGAACATAACCATCGGGCCGCCGGTGGCAGCCGCGTTGCGTAGGTATGCCGACGTACCGGTCCATGCGCATCTGATGATCATGAACCCGGTCAATTACGTCAGCGCGTTCGTCGATGCTGGTTGCGACACCATATCGTTCCACATCGAGGCGGCCACCCACGCCCATCGGGTGGTGCAACATATCACCGAAGCGGGGCTGAAGGCAGGCGTCGCGCTCAACCCGGCAACTTCGCCCGAGACTATCCGCTATCTTGTTGACTATATTGACGAGGTGATCGTTATGAGTGTAAATCCTGGATTCGGCGGACAGAAGTTTGTCCCGGAGTCGGTGGACAAAATACGGGCTGTACGCGATATGCTGGGGCCCGACAAGGACGTTACAGTTGACGGCGGCATTTGTCCGGAAACGGCTGTCAAAGTAGTAGCTGCCGGAGCCAACGTGTTGATCTCGGGGACGGCGATTTTCCATTCGCCGGATTATGCTGAAGCTATCGCTGCACTTCGAGCTGCGGCCGAATCTGCAATCGTTTGATCCGATCCGGCGGGTAAGTGCTGTTCCGTTACGGCGGATATGGACGAGAAGTCTGTGCCGCACGAAAGCCAGTAAATCAATGGACGAATCCTTCTCTGTCGAATACGTGCTTGGTGTATCCGCCCAGCTTCTGTGCGACCACGGAGTCGGCCAGGGGTTCAGCCCCGGTACGTTCCGTCTCGATGAGATGCTCGGTCACGCCGAACTGCGTCCCAGACACGAAGTCGAAAACGATCCGGCATGGAAACATTTTGCATCATACGCGGTAGTCTGCGCCGGCAGCCGGGTATTGAGTTATCAGCGTACGATGGCCGGCGGCGAAACACGCCTTCACGGGCTGCGCTCGATAGGTATCGGCGGCCATGTGAATACCGAGGATGGAGCCCTCTCGGAAGGGTGGGACGAGAGGGCGCTCGACACAGCGGCGCTACGCGAACTGCACGAAGAAATAGTTGTGCCGGGCGAATACCGTATGGACTTTGTCGGGTTCGTCAACGACGATTCGAACCCTGTGGGCCGGGTACATGTGGGGCTGGTATACCGTTGCGAGTTGACGACTGCCGATCAGTCGGCCGCTCGCGAGACGGCTCTTACCGACTGCCGGATGCTTACCCGCAGCGAACTCGTCGACGGCCGCGACCTCTACGAAACATGGTCCCAGTTTCTTATCGACCAGGCGCTCGACCGGATTATTTCACCTCAACTGTGACCGGTGCCGAACATGTCACAACGCCGCAAATGGATCGTGTACTCGGAAAACATTGCCGACAGCCGGAACCAGAGCTATAATGATGATACTGAAAATCCAGCCTGTTCGGTGCGGTGGTGTGGACAGGAAAGAAGAAACGAGATAGAACGCCTGACGGCGTTACTACAAACGTTTGTAGCCTGCCCGTAAGGGCATCAGTAGTCGAAAGGACTTGCTATGGACATCCTGCAAGGCGCGGGTCGGGAAAAGACAACGGCCTTTCCTGACGAATAGACTGGAGGTACAAGCCGTGACGGAGACAGGCAGGAAACCGAACCTCGCACCGAGGGTGAAGCGTTACGTTTTGCTCCTGGCGGCGTGGACGCTGTGCGCTGCGCCCGGGTTTGTAAGCGAAGCCCAGACGCAGGAAGCGCCGCTTGTCATCGGTGTCGAGCTTGACTACCCGCCCTATTCGTTCCTCGACGACAACGGCAAGCCCACAGGCTACAACGTGGAGCTTACGAAAGCCATCGCGAAGGTCATGGAACTGGATGTCGAGGTGAAGATCGGGCCGTGGGGTGACATTCGTAAAGCCCTGGAGAGCGGTGAGATCGATGCCATCTCGGGAATGTTCTATTCGGTGGAACGCGATAAGCTGGTAGATTTCTCGCCTCCGTATACCATCATCCACCATGCGATCTTCGCGCGTCCAGACTCGCCCGCCATCGAAACAGAAGAAGACCTTCGCGGCAAAGACATCATCGTGATGCGCGGCGACATCATGCACGATTACGTGATGGAGCAGGGTCTAAGTGACAACCCTGTACTGATGGACACTCAGGCCGGCGTCCTGCGCCTGTTGGCCTCGGGCGAGCACGACTGCGCCCTCGTAGCCAAGCTCCCGGGGCTTTATTGGTCGAAGGAACTTGGACTATCCAACATCGTGACCGTGGGGCCGCTGCTGCACATCTCTGACTACTGCTACGCCGTGACAGAAGGTAATGCCACGCTGCTGGCCCACCTGGCCGAAGGGCTGGCCGTCGTTGCGGAAACCGGCCGGCACAAGGAGATCTACGACAAGTGGCTCGGCGTGCTGGAGCCGCGCGGCGTTCCACTGAGCACAGCCATCATATACGTGGCCCTCGCTGTCGCACCTCTCTTACTTCTTCTGGCGGCCTCAGTCGTCTGGTTGCACACTCTCAAGCGGCGAGTCGCTCTGCGTACGGAAGACTTGCGGGAGAACGAGGAGCGATACCGGGCGATTGCGGAGGACACGCCGGTGATGATCTGCCGCTTCCTGCCCGGCGGTGAGATTACGTATGTCAACGATACCTACTGCAAGTATTTCGCGAAAACATCCGAGGACTTGGTCGGCCGGACCTTTCTGTCGCTAATTCCCGAAGCGGACCGGGAAACTGTCATGACCGACATCTCGGCGCTGACGGTCGATTTGCCGACGCACTCGCTCGAGCACCGGGTAATTGCGCCGGGCGGCGAGATCCGCTGGCAACGGTGGATCAACCGCGCGCTGTTCGACGCCCAGGGCCAGATCGTCGCTTACCAGTCCATCGGCGAAGACGTCACCGAGCGCAAACGGGCTGAGGATGCGCTGCGGTTCACACAGTTCTCCATAGATCGTGTTGCTGAGGCTGTCCTATGGGTGGGGCCGGACGCCCGATTTGTTTCCGTGAACGAGCACATGTGTAGGCTTTCGGGCTACTCACGCGACGAGCTGCTTTCGATGAGCGTCTATGACGTTGACGCAAATATGCCGAAAGAGGCGTGGGCGGACCATTGGCAGCAACTGAAAGAGCGTGGTTCGGTTACATTCGAATCGCATCTTCGAACCAAGAACGGTCGGATCGTTCCTGTAGAAATCAACACAAACTACATGAAGTTCGAGGGCAAGGAGTACAACTGTGCATTCGCCCGGGACATCTCTGAGCGGAAGCGGGCCGAGGAAGCGTTGCGTTTCACACAGTTCTCTATAGATCGCGTTGCCGAGGCTGCCGTATGGTTGGGCCCGGACGCCCGGTTCATTTCTGTGAATGAGCAGATGTGTAGATCTTCGGGCTATTCACGCGACGAGTTACTCTCGATGAGCATCTATGACGTTGACGCGCACATGCCGAAAGAAGAGTGGCCGGTCTTCTGGCGGGAAGTGAAAGAGGGTGGTTCACTCACATTCGAATCACAGATGCGAACCAAAGACGGTCGGATCGTTCCTGTAGAAGTCAACGCCAACTATATAGATTTCGAGGGCAAGGAATACATGTGCGCGTTCGCCCGGGATATCACCGAGCGGAAACGCTCGGAGGAAGTACTGAGAGAATCTGAAAGGAAACACAGGGCCGTATGTGAAGGTGCCGCTGAAGGCATACTTATCGCGGATATGGAAACAAGGGAATTCAAGTATGTCAATCCGGCTATATGTAGAATGTTGGGATATACCGAAGAAGAACTTGTACAAATGAAAGTGGATGACATTCATCGGGAAGAAGATCTGAAAGATGTAGTCTCCACTTTTGAGGCCCAGGCAAGAGGAGAAATGACGTTGGCGCCAGACATTCCGTGTTTACGAAAAGACGGAACCATAATGTACGCCGACATAAGCTCCAACCCGCTCTTGATAGACGAAAAACAATGCGTCTTAGGTCTCTTTTCCGACATCACCGAGCGAAAGCTGACCGAGGAAAACCAGCGGCGGTTCGAAGAACAAGTGCAGCGAACACAGAGGTTCGAGAGTCTGGGTGTTCTTGCCGGCGGTGTAGCCCATGATTTCAACAACCTGCTAACATCGATTCTCGGCAACGCCGACATGGCTCTCGAGACCCTTCCGGAAGCCTCGCCCGCATGGCAGCGCATCGCGCATATCGAAAAAGCTTCGCTGAACGCGGCTGACCTGTGCAGCCAGATGCTCGCCTATGCGGGTAAAGGCAGATTTATCGTCGAGCCGACCGATCTCAACGCCGTTGTCAAAGAGATGTCCCACCTGCTCAGAACCTCGATTTCGAAAGACATTGTTCTGGATCTGGTCTTTGAGGACGAGCTGCCGATGGTCGAAGCGGATGCGACACAGATGCAGCAGGTGGTGATGAATCTCGTTACCAACGCATCGGAAGCCGTCGGCGAAAAAGGCGGTGTTGTCAAGGTTATCACCGGTGTGACGGATTGCGACAGTGCGTACCTGGGCAGAAGTTACTCGCACGACGATCAGGCCGAAGGCAGGTACGTCTACATCGAGGTTGCCGACACGGGCTGCGGGATGGACGAGCAGACACAGGCGAAGATGTTCGAACCGTTCTTCACGACCAAGTTTGCAGGCCGGGGATTGGGTCTGGCCGCCGTGCTTGGAATCATCCGGGGCCATGGAGGCGCCATCATGGTCGACAGCCAATCCGGAAAGGGAACGAACATCAGAGTATTGTTCCCCGCGCTGGACCATTACGAGCCAGTACAAACCGAGCCGCAACAGAATCTGGAAGATCCCGTCTACACATTTTCAGGCACCGTTCTCGTGGTCGATGACGAAGAGTCTGTCCGAGAAATAGGCAAATTCATGTTGGAGACAGCAGGTTTCGATGTCATTACAGCCGAGAAAGGGTACGAAGCGCTCGAAATGTATCGCAAAAATGCTGACGTGATTGTATGTGTCCTGCTCGATCTGACCATGCCTCACATGGATGGCATCAAGGTATTTGAACAGATGCGGAGTATCCGAGATGACGTGCGGGTCGTTCTTGCCAGCGGATACAGTGAAGAAGAGATCTCCAAACGCTATGCCGGCACAGGCATTGCGGGATTCATCCACAAACCGTATCTTTTCTCCACTCTGAAAGCAAAACTGCACGAGGCACTGCACAAACAGCCTTCAACCTGAGCACGGCGGCGACATATCTCCCTACTTGCAGGTATCCAGAAAAGCCACAACGCGGTGGCGCGTCTCCTCGATGGTGCGGACGCCGGCATCGTGAGCTTCGGCCAGGAAAGCCCGGCACTGCAATTCCCAGCCGGTATCGTGCTGGTTGTGTCCCGATACAGCCTCTCTGTGCAGACCGTGTCGAGCGTCGAACACGAGCGTGTGCGGCGCCGCACCGTCGGAGGCGTAGACCGTATCGACGATACGGCGCTGGCTGTAGAATCCCCCTTTGACACGAAGGAAAACGAGCAGCTCGAAGGCATTGAAATGGGCGGCCGGCACACCGTTGTCGTCGCAGACCTGATCGCGCGCTTCGTCGATGTCGTCAGCATGAAGGTTGGTGGCGAGCAGATGCCCTTTTTCGGAAAGTGCACAGTATGCCCGCAGCTCGGCGGCCCATAAATATGCAAAATATGGGCCCGAGCCGATTTCGTGACAGATGTAACATCGTCGGGCGGAGGTATCGTCGCGCGACGCCGCACAAACAGCCGTCGCGGTCGCTGCCACGAGATCGACATCGACGGGTACCAGATTCAACATCGCACACATGACCGTTGTCTTGCCGGCGCCGCCGGGCCGGGCTCCGACCATAAATGATGCGCCGCGACTTATCCGCGCCGTCAGGTACGCCGCAAGATCGAGATCGAGCGTACCGGCCTCGATCAGATCGAAGATCGAGAGCATGCGGCCGCCCCGCTGGTTGCACCGGTTAAGCTCAGTCGAGTGGCGGATAATGGACGCGTCCACGCCGGTGCCTTCCCCCTGATCGGATCAGCGACGCTGGCCGGTATATGTGCCCCACCACCAGTCGTCCCAATCGGAGACATCCTGACCTTCGTATGTGCCTGACAGCCGCGACCCTTCGAGTGCTCCGTCAATACGCATCGAGTCGCCGTCGCCGTCTTGACCCATCACAACGAACATGTCTCCCCGGATCTCTCCCGACAGCAGCGTGCCTTCCCCTTCAATAAGCATCGTAAGCGATGTGCCGGTCTGTGTAACTGTTATGTCAACGGTACCGCTTTGGGGATCATCGGCGTATACATCCTGCGTGTTGACCCTCCATGTGCCGTTCAGGTCGACCTGCGCGCCCGGCGAGAGCCTCTGCTCGAACTCGCCCCAACCAAAGAAGTCGCCCTCCCAAACCTCTTGCCACGTGCCCGAGACGTGATCGTTGCTCTCAATGATTCCCGTGAGATACTCGAACCATCCAGCCCCGCCCTGCCCACACATGAACACGTTGCCGGCGATCTCGCCCGGCATCGGGGACACTATACCAGGATCGCCGGGCTCATCAAGCTCGATGTTGATGACGAGCTGCGAGCCTGAAGGGATCTCGATCGACGAGAAGAACACACCGTATATTGAGCCGTCCGACACGTATCTGTCCTCGATCGTGCCATACCACGGGCCGGCCTGGATTTGCGCGGGCGGTCCCGAGGTCAGCGTAAGGTCGAGCGTACCTTGATCGATGTTGCCGACCGTGCCCGTCTCGTATGTCCCGGTAAGCTGTGTACCCGAAATCGTCAACGAGACCGACGCCGGGCCGCCCGTCCAGAACGATCCTGTGGCCGTCAACGCATCGCCCGAGACCGTGCCGGTAAGACCGCCACTGCCGACGGGGAACGTTACTGTCACCTGGCTGCCGGTCTGGTCGATAGTCGCGATGAGATAGCCGTGCGGCATGGCGCTTCCGGGATACGCGTCGGACGAAGTGGTCTCGTATGTGCCGGTCCATGTGCCGGAGAAGTCTTCCGGCGGCAGACCGTCTTGTTGGGCGGTGTACGTGCCCCACGTCCATCCGTCATCCTCGTCGGTGCCATGCGTGCCGGATAGCTGTCCACTGTCCAACACACCATCGAAGCGCATCGGCTCGTCACTGCCATTTGGACCTATCATCACGAACGTATTTCCTCGGACCTCACCCGACAGCAATATGTTCTCGCCTGGTACTTGCATTGTGAGCTGCGTACCGGTCTGGGTGAGTGTCACAGCGGTGGTCCCGCCGTCATGAATGTCGGGGTAAACGAAGAGAGGGGTGAAGAGCCATGCACCGTTCATGTCGACCAAGGCTCCGGGCGACACCCACTGCTCGATTTCTCCCCAACTGAACTCATTGTTATCGTCGTCGATCCATCTGCTGTCGTAAGAGTACGTGATGTGACTGTCGTTCTCGATAACACCGCTAAAACATGTTATGTCATCGCCCTGCTGGAACATGGCCATAAAGACGTTTCCGGCGATCCTGCCCGGCAATTGGTACACTCTACCAGGATCTTCACTGTCCTGATACTCGACGTTCAAGACCAATTGCGAGACGGCGGGAACTTCGATACTTGTAAAAAAGACCGCATGCACCGGCCGATCGCTGGATTCATATTTGTCCTCCAAAGTACCATACCAGTCACCTGCCTGGATTTGCGCTGCGGGTCCCGAGGTCAGCGTAAGATCGAGTGTACCCTGATCGATAGTACTGCCGGCGCCGGCGGTATACATCCCGCTGATCTGTGTGCCCGAGATCGTTAACGTAACCGACCCGGGGTCGCCCATCCAGAACGTTCCGTCTGCGGTCAGCGTATCGCCCGAGACCGTACCGGTAAAACCACCGTTCCCGACGGGGAACGACACCGTGACCTGGGAACCAGTCTGCTCGATGGCGGCTATGAGATATCCGTAAGGCAACGCGTCATTTGGGTATATGGTCGAATCTGTGCTTTCGAACAAGCCGGTCCATGTGCCACTGAAGTCTTCCGGCGGTTGGCCACTGTCGATCACCGTCGGGTCAGTGCCGTTCTGATACTCTTCGAGATTTGTAAACGCGTCGCCGTCCGGGTTACCGGTGGTGCCGTCATCACCAGCACCGCTTATCGGGTTCAACCCGTACGATACTTCCCACCCGTCCGGCAGCTGATCGAGATCCGTATCGGCCATAAATGGGCTGGTCCAGTACACGTTGATCTCGTCGCCGTCGGTCAGCCCGTCGCCGTCGGTATCGGGAATCGTGGGATCGGTTGCGTATGAGTATATCTCGTCACCATCGATCAGCCCGTCGTCATCGGAGTCATCATCCAGCGGATTGGTCCCGTACATGTTGACTTCGTCACCGTCGCTCAACCCGTCGGAATCCGTGTCCGCCGTCTGCGGCTCGGTCATGTACACATTGACTTCGTCGCCGTCGCTCAACCCGTCGGAATCCGTATCCGGATCAGTCGGTCCGGTGAAATGTGTGTTGACCTCATCGCTATCGCTGAGCCCGTCGTCATCGGAATCACTGTCCAGCGGGTCGGTGCCGTACGTGTTGACCTCGTCGCTGTCGTTCAATCCGTCCGAATCCGTGTCGGCAGACGTCGGGTCGGTCCCGTGCGTGTACACCTCGTCCCCGTCGCTCAGCCCGTCGCCGTCTGTGTCCGCTTCGTTCGGATTCGTTCCATATTCGTCTTCGATCGGGTCGTATAAACCGTCTCCATCCGAATCGGCGGGGGCATCCCCGGGATCAAGCGGGTCCGTACCCAGATAGATCTCGATTCCGTCCGGCACACCGTCACTGTCCGTATCGGGGTTCTCGGCATCCAGATCGCCCCCGGCAGGATACGGGTGGTAGTCCGGATCGCCGTCGTATTGTATCTCGATAATGTCGCTCAGCCCATCCCCGTCGCTGTCGGGTAGGATGCCCAGAACGGCATTGATTATCACCTGGACGTCGATTGCATCGACGACGTCGTCACCGTTGAGATCGGCATTGCCCACAATGACCAGACCCAGAGCCTTGTTGATACAGAGCTGGACGTCGGTGGCGTCGACTGAACCGTCGCCGTCGACATCGATGGTCAGCACAAGCGCCGCGGCCGGTTGAACGAGCAGAGCCATCCCTGCAATCAGCAGGTATGACAGTCTCTTGTGATATTTCATCGATCTCGTGTCTCCCGTTGGGCTATACTTTTTCTGTTATGAAACGCCGCATTTCCTCAATGCAACATTGTATGCCTAGACCACGTCTCATTGTCAACCCGGTTGCCAGTCATGTAAACCGCAGGCGACTTCATATCGTTCGGAATATATAGTGCGCCAGAAGTTGTTTAGATAATCGTAGCCAGAATAGCATATGGTTGACTATACATGTGTAAGACTTCTGCGTGGAAATAACAGTGAAAGTGTAAGGAGGACCAAACGGATGAAGATGAAATGTTTGCAGATGGCGGCTGGTACGATTGCAGCGATTATGCTGGTTTGTGTGTTGCCGGCTTATGCCGCCCGGGGTGGCAGTTTGAGAGAATTGAGCGACGCGTTCGCCCAAGTTGCCGAAGATGTCACGCCGGCCGTGGTAAGTGTCATCAGCGAGACCGAGAGAGAGCTGAGAAGCCAGGGCTCTTCCCGGTTCTTTGAAGGTAACCCCATGTTCAGAGATTTTTTCGGCGACATGTTCCGACAGCCAAACGGGTCGCAACCCCGCGAACGAAGAGAGACAGTGCGCGGTTTAGGGTCGGGAGTAATCATCGACGGCGAGAAGGGATACGTGCTTACGAACAACCACGTTGTAGAGGGTGCAGACAAGCTCAGAGTCACACTGGCAGACAATCGCGAGTTCGAGGCTGAAGTTAAAGGGGCTGACCCCAGAACCGATGTTGCCGTGCTGCAGTTGTTGGGTGTGGACGAGAAGCTGCCGGAAGCGACGTTGGGTCGGTCGGAAAACCTGCGGGTCGGTGATTGGGCGGTGGCAATTGGCAGTCCCTACGGTCTTGCTCAAACCATGACCGCTGGAATTATAAGCGCTATAGGCCGGGGTGGAGTCATCCGTAGCCGTACAGCCATCCAGGACTTTATCCAGACCGATGCTGCCATCAACCGGGGAAATTCGGGCGGGCCGCTGTTAAACCTCGACGGTGAGATCATTGGACTTAACACGGCGATCGCATCGCGCTCAGGCGGCTACGAAGGTCTCGGCTTCGCCATTCCGTCTGACATAATCACAGATATTCTGGACGAGCTGATCGAGAAAGGAAAAGTCACACGCGGGCTGCTCGGTGTCGAGATCAGCGCTGCTGCGGCAGTGCCTGACGAAATCCGCGAGTCTCTTGGAATCGATTTGGACTACGGCGCGTACGTCGGCGCTGTCGTCAAAGGGTCGCCTGCCGAGGAAGCAGACATCCAGCCGGGAGATGTTATTGTCGAATTCGACGGCGAACGGGTCGAGGACAGCCAGGATCTCGTGCAGAAATCTTCCGCCACCGAACCGGGAGCCAGGGTGAAACTCGTTGTAATCCGAAACGGTCGCAGAAAAAGGATCTCGGTTACGATGGGTGAATGGACGGATGAGAGAACGGCGGCTGCGGAAGAACCGAAAGTGGAAGAAACCGATATAGGTGTGACTGTTCAAGAAATGACCCCGGAACTCGCCGACCATCTCAATGTCGACAAGGACACAAAAGGTGTGGTGGTCACCGGAATCGTGCCGGGAAGTCCCGCGCAGCGTGCCAGCACGCCGGGTTTGTTCTCGACCAGAGCTGAAATCGTATGTCTCATGGTACCACCCTTCTCCAACTCCAAAATGGGCTAAGTGGGCATCATTATAGCACAATTCCTGGCCCAGTGCATCCGTAGGGGAAATAACGGTGCAACGGGGCAGCCACAACCCAGGAGGTGCAGCTAATGGAAGCGAACGCGCAGAAACCGACGGTAAAACGACGGAATAACATATCAAATTCCATTATATATCCAAGCCCTCGACACCTTCAAGATTCGCAGCTTCATGAATATCCGTCCGGTCAAAAACAGTATCCGTGAACCGCGCATTGTGAAAGACTGCTTCGGCTAAACTACAGGACTCGAAGCGACAGTTAATGAAAGTGGCCCGGATCATGAAAAAA
>SDBS01004733.1_pt1 | contig 13335 bp, 8 predicted proteins | sample 2277091 | NCBI WGS metagenome assembly SDBS01 (sample SAMN10404972, study PRJNA504765) | marine sediment metagenome | isolation source: marine sediment core GS10_PC15, 163 cmbsf | place: Arctic Ocean: Southern Knipovich Ridge | collected 2010 | reverse complement strand
ACGGTGGAAGTTCCAACTGTCAAGGCTGTGGCCGAAGCCCTTGATACAACTGGTAGAGCTAGAGAAGCAGGTGAAGGTGACACGGGAGAACTCATACCCCTTCCGCTGGGTCCCACCGCCGTCTAGGTGGAAGGCATGAGCCGAGACAGGGGCGGAGAGGGTTAGGTCCCGCATCTGGAACCGGCTAGGGGAGACGGAGGAGTTGTCGGTGAAGGGGGAGCCGGATGTTGGGGCTATGATAACTCCATCCCTCGATGCTCCCACTATCTCCAGGTTCTTACTCGCGTCGTTGTTGGTGTAGACGATGTTGTCGACGTAGGTACCGTCACAGATGAAGACGCTCTGGCTGCCACCAGCTAAGACGGCAGCGGCGACGGCAGCACTGGGTGTGGAATGGGTCCCTAGTCCATCCTTAGAGACGACGAAGCCGTAGCACGGGGCACTGCCCGGCATGGCGAAGATTTCCTTTTCGAGGGAGGAGTGGACGACGATGCGGGCCTTGTTGGTCGTGGTAATCTTGACGAAGCCACCCTCGTCCGTCTCTTGGGTTACCCTCTGGCCTGAGACCAGGTCGATAGCCGTGACGTCGACGTGAATGAGGGGCTTGTTCGTCGGGTGGTGGGTGATGACGAGATTGTATGTAGGCATAGACGTCTACAGCTCCAGTCCCCCTAGGGCTCGTCTAAGGACGCGGTTAGGGTTGGAGAGGACGTCCTCGTCGTCAATGCGTATGACGCGGGCTGTCGACTGCTGATGCTGCACCTCGATGAACATCCTCTCCTTTGTCTTCTCTCCACTCATTGGTTTAGGTCTCACTCTCCATCCGAGGGGGCGGCCGATGACCTGCGACCGGATGTAGAAGTTGACCGGGATGATGCCGATGTTGATGCCTCCAAGGAGCAGGGGCCAGAAGAGGAAGTCCTCGTCAAGACGGAGAGAGGCCCGCTTTCTAAGCCAGCGGAACGTAGCCAGCTCCGCCTCGGTACCTGAGCGGAGGACTTTAGGTTCACTGGAGCGTAGGACTGGTGGAGGCACGACATTACCTTGTCACTATACTATGTCGGTAGTGTCTGTACGTGGAAGCTGTCCGAATCCTCGGGTGCAACCTCCTCGAAGGCTACCACGATGGCGCCGGGAGCCGCTACCTCATGCTCCGTACCGGAGACAGCATCTCGTTGTAGGTCTTGACGTGCAGCCTGCACCTGAGTGATGATGCCTCGGGACTTATAGAAGTTAGGGACGACTATCTTGGCGAGAGGGTTGTTGACACAGTCGAAGACGTGCTTCATCAGCTCGGAGAAGTTCTGCAGGTCGGAGGACCCGACTTCGTTGGCAATGGTGCCAGGTACGTCGATTGTAAAGGTGTACGTCTTACGGGTAGAGATTTTGGTGAACGCTAAGGTGACGTTGTAGAACTCAGGCCAGTTCAACTCCTGTGCGTTGGTCGGTCGGCGGAAGGCGATACGGAGCTGAACGCGGCGGAAGGGTGCTCCCGGGAAGAGGGCGTCCCCGTCCTTAGTCCCAAAGCCTACCTTGTGGAAGGGGGTGTCACCAGCCTCCATCGGGTTGCCCGGCTCTACCTCGACGAAGTTACCCGGCGCCCCGGCGAAGTTGTCCCTCGTGGTGCGGAAGAATAGTTCTATCGCAGCATCCGACGTCGAGGGCATGTCAGCGTGTATCAGGGCCTGGACAAGGACACCCTTCAAGTCACCGTAGATACGGAGCCAAGGCAGGTCGACGGTATCCCTCTCGGCGGCTACTCTATTCTGCACAGGGTCGATAGAGTTGGTCAGTGTCTTGCCAAGAGACGGGAGACTATGACGGTCAATGTGAAGTGTCTGGTTGGTCCCCGACTTCGTCGAGGCGTTGATGACGACGAGCATGGGAGTCTGGTTCTCCCAGGAGTTGATAGGGAGGACCCCAGCTCCCGCAGCCTCAGCGTAGGCATTGGTGTAGGCGTCGGAGGCGAAGGGCTGGTGCCACCCGCGCCCGTTCCATAGAAGGATGGAGTAGTTCTTAGTCGGAGTGGTACGTCTTGTCTGTGCCAGCATAGCCCCTAGGTAAGGGCCGACAGGGAACAGGTCACGGATGATGTAGTCGAGAGCTGGAGTACGACCGCCAAACGTCTCAGGCATGCCTATCTGGGTACTGCGCTGAGAGTCGGGGTCGTAGAGCCAGACGTTGTGCGCGTCGGTGACGGCAATCTGTCCCTCGAAGATGGAGCCAGTGGCGAGGGGGATGGTGTTTTGGAGGGGGATGGGGAAGTATTCTCTCGTGTCGAAGTTGACCACGTAGATGCCACCACGATAGCGGAAGTAGATGGACGGTACGCCCCACGGAGCGTTGGCTACGCCGATGAAGGAGATGGGATGCCGGTTATTGTCGGCCAGGTCGATGATGGCCTTCCCGTCGTTGACGTCGTCAATGTTCCAGTTGAGACCATTGGTCGTGAAGATTAGCTCACCCTGTGGCGTGGCTCCGATTAGCTTGTTGTCGAAGACCATGCCGTCGACGACAGCCTTCCCTCCGTCGTTCCACGCATCATAATCGTTGTGGTTAGAACGTCGGTAGTTAAGCCCTGTCGAGGACTCCCAGAAGGAGTAGAGGCGCCGATTAGTCGAGACACCGGGCTCAGAGAACTCCAACACAGCCCGTCCGACCGTCGCTCCTGGGACGTCGTTGTCAAGGGTTGTTGGAGTGCCAGAGAGGTTAATCTTGATGAGGCGGTCACCGGCAGCGGTGTATACATAGGAAATGGAGTCGGCTGGGTCGACAGCGAAGAAGATAGGCTTAGAGGGGAGGTGGGAGATGAAGTTCCAAGTGACGGAGGTTAGGGCGTGCTGGTCTAGCTTCTTCGGAGGGGGACAGATGCGGTTGCCGTCAAGAGTCCAGGCCCCAGAGGTGTCCCAGAAACCAGAGCCTACATCAGCAAACATATATCCGAGGCCATCTCCTACGTCAGCGAACTCACGCTGAGAGGGGAATGTGCGTCGGTCGTTCTCCGGTGCTACGTCGGCAATACGAGGGGTGAGGATTTCCGCTAGGGCAGGGACAATGGGACCCTTGAGTACCATAGTCTTAGCTGATATGCCAGCAGCCTCTAGTGTCAAGGAGTCTTGGTGACTCATAGACGTCGTCTACCTTCCATGCACGCGACGAGAGCCGGGACGGACGCGGGTATCGGGAAGGACTAAGTCTAGTTCGAGGAGGACGGCGTTGACTTCACGTCTCTGCTGTGAGCGGTCAAAGGCTAGTTCGGAGCGGCCTTGGGAGACACGCCCGAGGATGAGGTGCTCCATCGCCTGCTGGGTGGCGGCTTCGACTTCGACAGAGACGGTACCGGAGAGGGCAGAAGGGACGGCCGGTCGACCCTGCCCCTTCCAGCGCACCTTGTTCCCTGGAGACTGAGCATGGCGTAGGTCGAACATATGCTTGTAGAAGTCTATCTGAACACCACCGGACGTCGCTCTGAACTGCCAGTGGCTGTTGGGTATCTGCTCCGGGAACACCCCGGCGTCAATAGAGTCTTCGTATTCTAGGAACTGGACGTAGATGTAGCCAGTAGGGACGGCATACTGCCAGTCGTTCGCCGCTAGTGTTATCGTCGCATCGTTCTGGTCTATGAGGACTCCGAGACCGACGAGGTGACGAGTAGCTAGCTTGGCTATCGCCAGCATGTCGACGTCGGAGACCTCAGTGACGTTGACGTGGGTGACTACCCGTAGGTCGTCGGCCAGCTCCTGGAACGTGGTCACGTCTACCTCCTAGTGGTCGAGGGCTAGCAGGATGAGGAAGAAGTTCCTATCAGCGTCTTCAACCTCGCTTAGGTGTAGACGAGCGCGGGCTCCTACCAGCTTGCCGGGGCCATCCACGGTCGGGGACCTGTACTCGGTCGGGACCACGAGGTACTCGTCTGCCGCGACGTTCAGGAACCAGGGGTCAACCAGGATGAGGGCGCCCGCGTTATCACGTATCTGGTAGAAGGTGCCGTTGCCGGGGTCGATTTCGATACGGTTGATGTCGTTCGACACTCCGTCAAGGGCGGGTGGCGTAACGACAGCGACAATCTCGAACCCCACGATGTCACTGGGCTGCGTTATCTGGGTGTCCTCTGAGACGTCAAGCAGTGCCAGCTTGTTTATGTGCTTCCCTAGGTAGGCCATTGTCTACCTCCTAATCGTCTACTGTCTACCCGCCTCGACGGCCAGCCTTGCGGACGTTCTGGGTGCTACCAGGTCGTCCCTCTAGCAGGCTGTCAAGGGTGAAGTCTGCAGGCAGCGAGGCGTAGGCGTTCACCTTCTCTGCCTTCCGGGTCTCGATGTCCATCCAGGCTTCGCACATAGGGTCCTCGCTGTTACGGAAAGCCTTCCTCTCTGCACAGGAGTCGAGGCAGTTGAGGTGCGCCTGGTACATGTCGTACCGTTCCTGAGACTCGAAGTAGTCAGCCCGCTCGGCATGGTACTTGCTGTGCTCGTCATCCGAGACGTCGGAGTGGGCTACGAGGAAGTCGATGACGACTGGGTCCCTCGTCCGACAGGTATTGGTGCTAAACTCCGCAAAGACGTCGAGGCGCTTCAGCTCGTTCTGGAGTCCTAGGTCTGAACCGCGCTCTACGAGGAACTTGACGGACTCCCCACGTGGGCAGCGAAAGACGCTGATAGCCGGTCGAGGGTCCTTGAACCCACCACGTTCCTTCTTAGCGTCGTCCTTGGATGCGGCCTGGCCGGGGGCTGTGTTCTCGGTCGGTCGAGGGGCACGGACTACTGGAGGTCTAACTACCGGCGCCTCTGCCTTCGGGGTCTCAGTCTGTGCTTGTTCTTCTGCCATTGTCTAGTCCTTCCTATTGTCTACCGATGCTTGATGCGTAGGCCGAGGGGAGGGGGGCATCACTTCCCCTCCCCCGCAACCTCTTCCCATTCTATCTCGGCTCGACGAGCAGGGCAACCTCGACTTCGCCATCCGTGAAGACGGTGGCAATCGTCTTGTTGACGTCTATCTCGTCGTTGGCGTCGAACGTGTTGGCAGCCGTTACGATGGCCCCCAGCAGCCAGCGGCCTGAAACCGCAGCGGCTACAAGGAGCTGTAACTCACCACCTGTGACGTCCGTACCACCGATACGGGGCTGGAACGTGACATCAGCCACAGCTCCAACTCCATCCTCCTTGATGCGGTAGAGCACTGCTCGGATGGTGCCAGCAAAGCCAGGGCGGAATCCGCCGTAGGCTCCAGCAGCCGTCTCCAGTGTATGCTCCGGTGCGATGAGGAGGACGGGCTTAGGGCCACCGACAGTCCCGTCTGGTGACCCATAGCCCGGTGTTATCTGCCAGCCATTGGACAGACGGTCGATGGGAAGAGCCTGTACTGGCGCTAGGTTAGCCATTATCTCCTCTTCCTCCTTCGATTACTGCGTCAGGCTGAACCCGTCGATAAGGCCGAACCCAGGCATCCCCTTGAAGAACGCCGTCCAGTCCATGTAGAAGTATCGGCCCTGGAAGGGTCCTGCAACGCCTTGCTCTTCGGCGGCTGTACCACCAGGGTTGCCGACGTCCCCGATGTGGGGCTGTCCGAGACCTTCCATCGTCCCGACCTTGATGTTCTCCAGCTTCACGAAGAACGCATGCCCCTCGGGCACGGCAACGTGAGGCACGACGGTCAGGATGCCCAAGCCGGGCACGCGCAGGCGCTGCAGCTCAAGACCGGCGATGCTGGTGTCCGGTTCCAGCCTCTCCTTCGAGTCGAAGAAGGAGGCCAGCTTCCGGTCGAACCAGTAGTCGCAGATGATGAGGTTTGCGGCGTTCTGGCGACCTACGGCGTAGGCCAGGTTCTGCACAAGGTCCTCGATGTCCTTGCGCGTGACGGCGGCACCAGCGAGGCTCGTTATCTGAGCACCAGACCCTGCCAGGTTGATGAAGAAGTCGAGCCCACCGGCTGTGCCCGGTTCGTTCGCGGAGCCCACGAAGCGCCGACCGACAACGAGCTGCTCTTCGACTGTGACGAGCTGCTCTGCCATCGTCTGGGTGACCTGGTCCGCGAAGTCGTTCTGTCCAGTCCCGTGACCGTACAGTCGGACCCCGGCACGGTGCCAGGTCTGGCGCAGCGCGACGTGCTGCACCTGGTGGATGTTAAAAGGGAAGTCCAGGATGTACGAAGGACGAAATACGAAGACGTCGTCCTCATGCATCGAGAACCCAGCGACCATGATGTTATCGGTGGTCGCCCAGTCGGCGGCATCGACAGTCGAGCCCGCGTACCCTCGACGGACGTTCAAGTTGTCAGCGTCCGTTATGCCCTCGACACGGACTAGTTCGTCAGACTTGTCGATGTTGACGAAGATAGTCCCGATAGGGTAACGGTGAGACTGAGCCGTGACGTTCATGTCGTCGAGGTTGCCATCCTGCGCCCCGCCTACCATCGCGCCAACGGATGACAGGGTGACACGCCTGGCCCAAACATCGTGTTCGGTCCACTCGGGCGTGTCGTTATCGAACGTGAACTGGCTCACGCCTCCGAAGAGTTTCAACAGGTCGACCGTGAGGTCAGACAGGTTGATAATTTCGGAGTCGTCGACGAAGCGAACCTTGGAGTTCGCGTCGATTTCAGCCGGGGTACCGCCCTGGATACCACCCACCCGTAGGGTGTTCGTTGTTCCAGCCATTGTACCCTCCTATTGGTGGCGCCCCGGCTAGTTGACTAGGTCCCCTGCTCCTTAGAGAAGGGGTCGAAGTTAGCTAGCGTCGTCGCCGCTATTGCAGGCTTTGGGGTTGCGTCCCCTCCACCTCCTATGTCGGTCTCCTTCGAGGAGGCCGCTGGTTTCGTCTTGGCCTTCCTGGCCGGTTTCTTTCCTTCGCCCTTGACACGTTCCTCGGTAGCCGCTTCGTCCAAGGGTTGCTCTCCCCTGGCGACACGCTCCCAGTATCGAGCCTTGGCGAGGGAGACGATAGCCTCCTGCTCTTGTGAGGAGTCGGCTTCCTCCAGCTCAGAGACGGAGACCCCGAACTTCGTGCTCTCAGCGGCCAGTCGAGAGGCGTTAGCCAGCCTCAACATGGTCCCTGCACGACGTTCTTTATCGTCTAGCTCCCTCTCGCGCCGGTCCGCTGAAATCACGGAACGGGCGCCAGCACGCTGTTCCTCGGGCAGTTGAGCCAGCTTAGACTCCTCTGCCACCCGGGTTAGCCGCTCCTTCTCTTCTTCAGATTCCTTTCTGAGGCGCTGAATCTCCTTGTCCTTCGTAGAGTTCACCTTGCCGACTGCCTCGTTAACGGCAGCCGTCGCAGCGCTCTTCGTCAGCTCCTCCAGTTCTGCCCTGGTCAGGGTTACGGAGTCGTCTGTCCCCTCACCCCCACCGTCCTTCTCGTCAGGTTTCTCTCCACCTGCGTCCTTAGGCTCCTTGCCACCGTCAGGGCTCTCTCTGGTCGCTGCGTCGTTCGGCTCCCCGTCCTTCGGGTCGTCGTCTTCCGTAGCGTCTTCGAGTTCCCCAGCGATAGCTGCGCCTAGGGCTGCCTTGGTAGAGGGTTCCTTCTCAGGCACTAGGCCCTCCTGTTCGTCTGCCGTCGTCGTCACGTCTGAGAGTAGTATACTGCCTAGAATGATGCCTCGTCAAGGATAGACCTTAACGTCTAATACCCCCTCTGCACTATACTCGTCGCCATGTCGTCAATATCCGCGTCGGTAGGATTCATCCAAGGGAGGACGGGGCGAGGAGGGGTAGGCTCGAAGAGGGTTATAGGAGCTAAGCCTAGTACTCTCTGAATGGTGTTGTACTCGTCGAGGACGGAGCGCATGTAGTCGACGCGGGGGCGTCCTCTATCCAGTTGACCATAGTGGTCCAGAATCTCTCGTCGACGGGCGATGGCGGCTGCCGGGATTTGATTCCTCGGCGCACCCGCAAAGTATCTCTGTACGGCAGGGTCATTCAGCATCTCAGGGGTTGACTCGAACGGGTCGAGGAACTTATCTCCAAAGTACTTGTTGAATAGAGGGTCTTCGAGGTAGCCATCGACCAGACCCGACTTCTGTCTCCCTGTCAAGGGGCTGTCGTCTGAGAGGAGAGCCATGAGCTGGTCGAACATGGCCTGTGCCTTCTGGAAGTCAATCTGGGTCTGCGTCGGCATCTTCCAGCCACCGTTGAGGTATAACTCGAAGTCATATCTCGTCACTCTACCAGCAGCGATTTCGTGCCAGCCTGTGAGAGCCATCTCCTTCTCCTCTGTCAGCTTCTCAGCATGCTTGAAGTCGTTACGCTCGTAGGCTTGGTCGATAGAGAGACCGAACTTCACCCTCGTCTTGAGCTGTGCGACTCTTAGGTCCCACCAATCACGAGGGCTATCTTCCGATGACCGGGGGCGGATGGCGTTGAGGAAGGCGTCTTGACGTGTCTCTAAGTCGTCCCATCTCTGGCTCTCGTCGGCTATAGACTTATCTAGTTCGATGGCGTAGTACTCAGTGCGGAGGTCACGGAGGGCCTTATCCTTCGGGTCTACGTTGAGGGACTGGAGTTTAGTCCTCTCCGGGTAGACGTCCTCTAGAGCATTGTAGGCTTCTTCCTTCTCAGTGAAGAGGGCGGTGAGCTGAGCCTTGACGTCACGGAGTTGGAGTTGTATATCTGGCGTCGGGTCCATAGCTTCGAGCCACTGACGTGCGTCACGAAGTTGTGCGTCGGACTCTTCGTAGATGGAGTCGATACGGTTACGGTCGAACCAGTATAGAGTGGTGTCGATTTCTACCTGTCGTCCTTCATCATCTTCGTCGTCGAAGTTGGAAGAGGCTACGTTGCGGACTTGGTACTCAGGGAAGCGGTCGTAGAACTCTGAGAGGGCGCCGTTAGAGGCTGCCTGGTCATGGAGAACTTTGAGTCCTCGGGAGATTAGGTCCCCCTCTAAGAATGGCGAGATACGGATCCCAGCCCAGCCCGTCACGTCGCGGAGGCCACGCTCCCGAGAGGCTTCTAATCTGGCTTTCACATAGGCGGGACCTGACTTGTCGTTCATCGACTGAATAGCCCTTGCAGACCTCAACTCTCTTAGTTCTATATATCTCTCTTGCTCCGTCTCCGTCCTGACATTGACACTCGTCTCTCGTAGTCCGTCCCATTCTTTCCTCTCTTCCTTCGAGAATATCTGCCCGTCCATGTCCCCTGTGAACATCAGACTAGACATCGTCCTGTCAATAAGGTACTGCTCCCATTCATCACCAGGAGGGAGTCCAATTACATTCCTCAATAGGGTGTCGGGGAGATAGTCGTTGTTGATGAGGAAGGACTTATCCTCCTCAGACATCTCCCCTAGGTCGTCGCCGGTTGCTAGGAAGGAGAGGACACCTCGGGCAGCACGTGTTGATGGAAGACCGAACGGACCTCCTGAGATGATGGTATTCGTCCACGCTTGTCTCTCCGGTAGCAGCCCTGAGGCGCCTCCTATCTGTGTCCAGAGAGGAGAGGGGCCGAACGGTGTATTCTGGCTCACCCAGTCCGTCGCTAGTCCTAGAGGAGTCGACGTCTTCCTCTCGTCATCATAGAACTCCCGTGTGTAGAACTCCATCGGGTTCGTATAAGCGAGAGGGTCAATCCACCCTATGGCGCCCATAGTCTCCGGTAGGACATTGTTGAGTCCGGGGATTTGGGAGATGAAGGGCAGGGGGACGGGTACTTGATGGCGGAACTTATTGGGCAGCTTCATCTTACCTACAGCACTGTTCGACTCTTGTTCCGTCAGTCCGTAGGCCGTCAACGCCTCTCTCGCCTGCCCTCTCCACATATTCTCCGATGCCAAGTCCGAAGAGCGGGCGAACTTCCAGAGCATGCCGACAGCAGCCGGGTTATCCCACATCCTTCTCCCCCAGTTCCAGAGGATACGGCTGGGAAAGAACTCGAAGGGGGCGAAGACCTGCATGATGGCATCCCAGCCATACTGCCTCTCGTAGGATGTCAAGGAGAAGGCAGCGCGTTCATAGGCAGAGATTTTCACTCCGACTGCCTGCGTCTCCCGGCTGAGACTTACTGTCTTAGCCCAGTCGTCAAGGCCGTCCTTCCAGAGCTGCGGCAGCTCCGTCATCTTACGAGAGGAGAGGACGTCCCAGTCCTTACGCACTAAGTCCCCTACCCAGTCGAGGAAGGCTTCCTGTTGGTGGGCCTTGAAGGCCATCATCTGCGTCGTCCCGTCAATCGTATCTCGACCGATGTTGTAGGATGGCTGGTTCGGTCCCCAGCCCATTAAGAGTCGTCCTCTGTCCTCGGCTAGCTCCTCGTACATTCGAGAGATAGTCTTACCGAAGTCCTCCCAGACCTCAGCGAAACCCTGGCGTGTAGTAGAGGCGACGGAACGGGCCTGAGTCTGGCCTATCAACTCAACGTGACGTTGACGGACCCCTCTCTCTAGTCTGAAGAACTCACGGGCGACTCTAGCGGAGACAAAGTCGACCTTCTCTAGCCTACCGACTACATAGTCCGACAGTTCGTCAAGTCGGCGGATGGACTGCGCGTAGTGCTGGTCAAATTGCCTAGTTATCTTATTGCGTCCTGTCGACCTAGCCCTTGACAACGCCGTGCGTACGAAGGCGTCCGTATCGCCCCCCTTACGACTGGCAGCCGTCGTAGCCCCGGCGACTATCCTCTTGACGTCTGTCGGGTCCAGCTCGAACTCTAATAGCTCTCTCCATATCCTGTCAGCAGACATCAGGTCGTCGGTGTGGTACTTACCTAGACGTCGTAATAGCTGTCCTCTATCAGCCTTCGATATAGTCCCACCCATGCCCGACTCAAACAGCCTCTCCACGTGACCGACGACGTCTAGTGCTTGCTGCTTGATAGCTTCGAGGTTGAAGACGCGGGCCTTCTCTAACCCTGGCCCCTTGGAGACAATCGGAGCGATACCGTTCATCTCATGGAGGATGTTGGCCTTCGTAAAGAAGGAGTCCTTAAGGGTGGCTATCTCGTCGAGTACTTCGGGTAGCTCCATCTCAGGAGCACCCTTCATCACACGAGCTACTTCCCTAGCGGCCTCGTCGAAGTCCCTCTCCGTAACCTTGGCGCCGAAGTCATCCGGCAGGCCCATGACCTCACGGACATACCTCCTCTTCATCATCTGAGCCGACACCCTACTCAGGCGGCGGTTAGAGAGTAGCTCGGAGCCTACACGGGCCACAGCACTCCTCACTCCGTCTGCCGTCATTGGAGCGTCCCTCACAGCGTCAACTACCATATCCGTTGCCCAGTCGGGCATCGACTTCCTTAGCTCTAGGGGCAGGTCGTCTATAATCCCTCCACGACTCAAGAAGTCCTCAGAGAAGTGGAGAGCATCGTCGAGGGCCTTGCCGTACACCAGTCTCCTCGTAGGCATGTCGACGAAGTTAGTGGCAAGGTAGACAGGGAAGGCGACGGCCTTGTTCAGCTTCTCACCCCACGTCGCAGCCTTGTCAGCGTCACCGAACGTCTTACGGACTATCTCTGAGGCGTCACCTAGGTCGATACCACTCTTGTCGACAGACCCGAGTACGTCTTGTAGGAAGGTGCTGTTGGCGATGAACTGGTCGTGGACTCCGGGGTCACCTCCGACCTTGGTGATGTTGCGAACGATGTCGTCGGATACGGGGACCTTGCCAAAGGGAGTGAAGGTCTTCACAACCTTACTCGGGAACTTACCAGCAAGGGTAATCAGTCCGATGAATCCGTTGTACCCGATGTTGAGAGTGATGAAGCGTGGACTAGACAACTGTAGAACACTGAAGACTTTCTTCTGTGCGGCGGTGAAGGGTTGGATGACCTTCGAGTACCACTTCGGCATCTTGCCCATAAGCTGGTCAGCGACCATTGAGAAGTGCCTCTCTAGTACGTGTCCGAGGACCATACGACGAGTAATCTCGGTAGGTAGTCCTTCGTCAGTCAATGCCTTCATCCCGTCTAGGAAGTCATCGTCGAAAAGCTTCAGCTTCTGAGCCTTGAGGGACGCAGCGAACCGAGATGTCTCCGGGTTGACGGCGAACTCGGTCCAACCATTAGCCGTAACCTTCTTGACAGCTTCCGCCCTACTACCAGAGGACGCTATATCGTCGAAGAACTGTACTAGCGAGTCGGCGCCCTTAGCAGCATCATTGAGCCAAGGTTCGAGGACGGACGTCGACGTCACGCGGAGGGTCTCTGTGTTAAGTCCTTGTGGCATGCGGCGGGTGAGGAAGCCTAGGATGCCCGGCGTCTGGTGCAGCTCTCCTCGTGCCCGTAAGAACATATCACCGTTCATCATCTTCTCCATCTGACGAGCACTGGATGACGACGGTCCACCGGCAAGGAACCTACCTAGACGGGGGAGGACGGTGATAGTCGACTGCTCTCCTAGGGCTGTACCCTTGAGGATGCCACCTGCCTTGCCCGTAGCCCAGCCGTTCTTTATGAGGCGGTTGCCGAATAGGATGGCTCCAGCGGCACCCTTTACGGGGGGGAGAAGCCAGAGGGGGTCTATGGCTACCTTGCCTACGAAGTCCCCAAGCATGCCTAGCCAGTTAGTGTTCTGAGAGGCAGCCGTCAAGTTCTCGTAGGGCGTTCGTCCAGGGACCACCTTCTTCAGGTCAGCCGTATTGGTGTCTAGGATATAGCCGTTGACGATGTCCCGAGCTACGGACTTATCCGTAAAGTGAGAGAAGGCGAGAGAGAAGGACTGGTTGGCGACAATGCGTCTCGCCTCGTCATTCGGCAGGACGTCCTTGAGAATCATATCACCAATGAACAATTCGCTTTTCTCCGGGAACCAGTTGAGGGCCTTGATAGTCGACCCCCATATATCCCCGGCACCGTCCTGAAGTCTATCCATGAAGTCCTTATGTCCACCCCCACCGGAGTCGTCATTCAGTCCGTAGGAGCCGTCTAGGATAGCACGATGAATCCTCCAGGGGTTCGTCTCTGGGTCCGACGGGTCCTGCCAGAAGAGGAAACGCAACTGTTGCTCCGGGGGAGCCTTCTGGATGATGTCCCAGAACTCCTGGTCGAAGATAGACGTTCCCTTAGGCATGTTCGGCGCTATGCCGTAGGTTTCGAGTTGGACGGCTAAGAACTCACCTAGAGTCCTGGTCTTTCCAATCAACTCTGAGTATCGAACTTCGTACTGCTCTCGGGTGAGGAGACCTTCCGACATCTCCTGCATTAGGTCTTCCGACTGCTGAGAAATTAGACGTTTGAGGTCTGGAGGACTATACTCTCCGCCGTCAAGGGTGATAGTCGGAAAGGGGCCATCTCCGAGAGGGAGACGAGGGACATTGATTAGAGGCTCCTGTGCTTGGTCCCTAGACCTTGTCTGGTCCCTAGGCTGGAATTGACGTGGTATTCGAGGAGGCATTATCCGAAGGGCTCCG
>SDBS01004732.1_pt1 | contig 13337 bp, 20 predicted proteins | sample 2277091 | NCBI WGS metagenome assembly SDBS01 (sample SAMN10404972, study PRJNA504765) | marine sediment metagenome | isolation source: marine sediment core GS10_PC15, 163 cmbsf | place: Arctic Ocean: Southern Knipovich Ridge | collected 2010 | reverse complement strand
CACTAATCAACCAAATCAACGTACTCAATGGGGTGATTGACATCGACACAGGAATACTGTTGCAGCACACGCCTGACTACCTTTCAACTACTCAACTCTCTGTTGAATTTTACCCGGAAGCGACTTGTCCTGCCTGGGATGAATTTCTTTCTCAAGTATTCCCACCGGATTGTATTGACTTGCCTTTCGAAATCATCGCTCACATGATGACATCGGATAAGTCAATTCAAAAAGCAATCCTGATGATCGGAGAAGGCGGAAATGGAAAAAGCACATATCTTGCCGGAGTGAGTGCTTTCCTGGGTAGGCCGAATACCACTGCGTTGAGCCTTCAAAAGCTGGAATCAGACCGATTTGCTGCCGCTCGCTTGGTAGGAAAGCTGGCGAATATCTGTTCCGATCTACCCAACCACAAACTCCTCGACACTTCTACTTTCAAAGCTATCACAGGAGGTGATGCGATGGTAGCTGAGTATAAGTTTAAGAATACACAATACACCCAAGTTAGATATTTATAAGGACTAATTGTAAATAAGGCAATTAATATTTCTCTAATCATTTTCACTCCTTTGTTTTCTGACTTATTCTTCCAGAACCTGTTTTAATTTCATAACACACCCTGCAGCGTTTAGAATATTCTAATTTGTAGTTATTTCTACATCTAGGACATAAATCTTTCTTAGATCTTTGTTTGTAAGGAAACCCTTTGTTATCTTTCATTTTTGTTTTCCTGGTTGATCTTACCTGTGCAATAGCCATTTTTTGCGTTTTAACCCCTTCTCATTACATTTAAGACATATTGTCTGGTATCTACCATTAGGTTTGTATTCCTCACCACACTTGTTGCAATAGCGAAAGTATATGATTTTGGGTTTCATTTGTTTATTTTAGATTTAATTGGTTTTGATAAAAGAAAAGATTTAGTTGATTTGAAACGCTTTAGAAATTTCTTAGTGGTTTCCAAATTTCTCTTTGCTTCAGTAATTTTTTTATTTCCAACACTAATCATATTTCCATTATAAAAAACAGTTATGTAAGAAGTTGTTTTTTTTGGTTGGATATTTGTATAAACATTACATGAATCATGAACTGCAATACATTCTGGGGCTTTCCATAACTTTTCTAAATTAATTGGAAAACCACAATTCATAACAGCACAAACATTAGTAACTTTAAATTTAGTTGACATTCCTTTCTTCTTTGATTTGTTTTTTTTCATTTTAATGTTTTTTCTAATTCTTCTCTTGTAAATCCTGCTTTTTCTATTTCTTCATTAGTAAATTTACTTACATTACTTACATCGTTTACATTACTTACATTACTTACATCGTTTACATCCTTTTGTTCTTGAAACATTAACATCTTCTCTTGAGCCTTTAAAACATTTAATCTAACTTGTCTAACTCTTCCAGTATTTCTTTTCTCTATAACAAGTTTTAATCTATTTAGAGCTAAACCAATACTTCTTGGTGTATTATATTTTTCATCTTCTCCTATAAAATAAGAGAAGTCTCTTGCAACGGTTTTAGTTCCAACAAAATTATCATAAACAGATTGTGCAATAAAATCATATAATTTTACATCTTTGTTAAAATCCCTATCTGATTCTTTTTTTTCAGACACAATCTTTTTTGCTGTTTCTAATGTTTGATCCAGGATTTTTTTATCACCACACATATCTGCAATTATGAATAAAGGTAGGAATAATTCTAGGTCTCTACCACTAATATTAGTTTTATTGATGTTGTGAAAAAGAACGTAAAGGATGTAAGGGATGTAAGTTTCCCTTTGAAAACTTACATTCTTTTTTTGGTTTTGTTTTTCTTTTATAAAACTTTCGGTGCCCTCACTTACATTCTTTTTCACATAATCATTCCACTCCACAAACAACTGACCAAAGATATTTGAGCTTTCTTTTATGTTTTCTGTTAATCTTGTAAGACCCCCCCTTATTGCTTGAAATTCCATATCATATTCAAAATTCTCTATTAACTTTGTAATTTGGGTTTTAGAAGATTTCTCTAAAATTAAACCAATACATCTATCACTTAATACATTATCCATACCCCAAATATTAGCCATAGCTATTGGACAATAAACTTCAAACGCTTCAACTACTTGAGATTCTCCTTCTGGGGTTTTCTTTTTTGACATCCTTTCAATAGTAGTTCCTCTTTTATATGCAGCATTTAATAATAATTTTAGGTTTTCACTCCCTTTAGCATTTATGTTTTCAAATTCATCAATACATAGGGTTCTATCTTTTGCTGTTCTAAATAAAACAGATTCAGTCATTGATCCAACAAGTTTTCCATTATAACTAAGATTAGAAACAATTTTCATTAACCTAGTTTTTCCTGAACCTTTCATAGCATTAAAATATAAATAAGGATAACTTGAAAATTGTCTATGTATATATGTTCCAAGAACCCATAAGGAAACCAAAGAATAATGTTCTTCATCCATATCCATATATTCTTTAAGAACTAATTTGATTTTTTTATAATATCTTATTAAACCATCTTTACTAACTAAATTTTCCATGTCTTCTTTTGTTAGTTTTTCTTTTACTTCACCAATCTTAACTTCATCTTTAACACCTTTAAAAACAAGAGAACCATCTTCTTTAATTTCCCCAACTCTTTTCAAATCATCAGAAAGCATCTTTTTTTCAGAATCATCAAGTAGTTCTTTTTTCTCTTTCAATTTTAACCTCCCCTCTACATTTAGGACAATAATCAAAGTTAGTTGCCAGATCAAAAACTTTCTTACATTTTCTACAAAATTTAATATTAATCATTCCCCAACCTCCTTAAACTCTTCAATAGAATCAGGATTAATTGCTTCAAGCAAAATAGGCATCGTACCTCTTACCCTTTCATTTAAAACTAATGTTAATTTATTTTCATTAAGATCAAGAATTAAACCATTGAAAAAAATCTTATCTAAATCTTTAAAGTGGACTTGAAGATTATTTTCATAGAAATATAATAGTTTCCTGTAAACCTTTTGTCCTGTGTCATTTATCATCCCTAAACCAAATACTTCTTCTTTTTATATTTAGTGTTACCATTTAGTAATAAAAAAAGGACTGTCTTTCAACAGCCCCTAAAAATTATGCCTCCTTTGTAAAATAACAAGAAACTTGGTTTATAAATAACTTATGAAAGTGAAATATAGAATTGTAAACCTAAAGAACTTTTACAAGGGCATGACTCCTTAACCTTGAATTAGCAAGAGGAAAGTTCTTTAGGCAAAAAAAGAGGTGATTTTAATTTCAGCTAAGAAATAAATTTCACCGTTCCTGTATCAAGGGAACTATGATTTGTGAATATTAACACCATTGAATTTCTCCTAATTTACATAAAGATTCTTTCATTAAATCATTTTCGGTTTTTAATTCTTGAATAGCTTTTGTCAATGGAACAGTTAATTTATTATAATCAATCCCAAAAGGTTGACCTGTTTCATTATATTCAACTACTTCAGGAATTATTTTATTCATCTCTTCAGCAGTAAAACCTAAAGACCTTTTATTACCCATATCTTCTCTATTTTTCCAATTAAATGAAATTGGATTAAGCTTCATTATAGCATCAAGACCATAGGTTGTATTTTGAACTTGCTCTTTAAATCTTATAGAAGAACCTCCACATGAAGCTCCTCCATTAACTATTTCACCGTCCCCTGCATCATAACAAAGAGTTACATCATTTCCATCTTCATTTCTAATACTAGGAGCATGAAGTTGTCCATCTGCCTCTCCATAAAAAAGCACTGTTGCACCTCCAGCACTTCTGAAATCAAATGTTCTTCTTCCTGCGACAGTATTGGCATCTTCAACATAAAATCTTGTAGCAGCCCAAGTTGCACTATTTGTAAAATTCCAGATAGGAGCAGTGCCAGAAGAAGTGCCTTCAAATGTAACATCATTAAGGCTTCCGTCTGCATGAAAAAGTGTATCTTCTGTATTTGAACCAACATGTAATAAAGCATCAGGACTTGTTGTTCCTATTCCTACATTTCCTGTACTATCAATATAAAGTGCCGTGTTGATTGACGCATCAGAACTATCCTGCCAACCTATCCTAAAATCAACATCATCTTGTTCCTTATGGATTGATTGCAACCACCATGTATCTCCTGACCCCAAAACTTCTGACCTTGCTCCAAATCCAAGACCAGACCATGCATTTACATTCGCATTAGAATTTGCTAGATATATTATGCTTCCATCTACTGTTGCATCTATAGGGTCATTTACTGTACCAGAGTTATCTATACTACGTGAAAATTCTCCAAGATAGTCAGGACTTTGAGTCCCTATGCCTACGTTTCCTCCAGACATTATTCGCATATGTTCACTTCCGTTAGACATCAAGACTAAAGGGTGATTTGTAGATGTACCAATAAATCCTATAGCATTTTGAGATTGCATTACTGTAGATACTGTGTTTGTTGTATCTGTAGTTATAAAAGAAGGATTTACAGCATTTGTTATGGTTGTGTCTGTTCCCTGCACGTCAAGAGTTCCTGAGAATGTCGCATCACCTCCACTCAAAGTCATAGTTACACCACTTGAATCTGCTAAAAGTAAATCCCCAACTTCTGCTCTTAAAGATATATCTGTATTTGCACTTGAACCATCACCTACCCATCCTGTCCTATTCCAAACTCCTGCATCTGTTCCTCCGAACTCAATAAATGCAGTAGTCGAAGATGCTGTTGCCCCTGAATCCCTAAAACGAAACACAGATGCTGAACCAAAGATTTCAAAAAGTCTGCCTGGTGAATTAGTTCCAATCCCCACACTATCTCCAGTGTTAGATAAGAAAACATTAGTACCTGAACGATTCCAAGAAGTTGAATTAAACAAACCTTCTATTTGTGTAGAATTTAACCAGTTAAGATTATTATTAACTTGATTACCATTCACTTTTCCTAAAAACCATGAAGTTAAACTTGTAAGATTAAAATTACCTTGATTCCAATTCGCACTTAAAGCTCTTGTACCATCTGCTAATAAATATTGAGTATGGTCGTCATCTGTTAATCCTGCCAAGTTTCCATGGTCTGAAACTCCTGAAGCAGTAAAGACTGTAGTAAATACTGATTCAATTTCTTCGGCAGTTCCTGCACTTTTCTGGAATGTTAATCTTCCAATCAACTTACCATGTGCAGTTATTCTTAAAGGTAATGTATTTGGGACATCCTCCATCAATGCTTGAGCGAAGGTATTGTGCTGGACTCTTCCATGAACACATACAAGTTCACCATCTGTTTCCAGATAGAAGAATATGTTTGCATGTTTGTTCACAGTTAACTCTGTCAGAGTTTCTCCATTATTATCATAATGTGTATTATTCCATTGAGTTTCACCACCAATCAAAGTGAATCCTCCTGTACCATTTCTATGATAACAGTCAAAAGTATCAGTATCGCTTGTATCTATAGAACTTATATTAAATTCAGTTACTCTGTCCCAAAGAGCTCCAGATGTTACAGTAATCTCTCTTGTTCCAGTCTCTCCTAAAATCAATCCACCATTACGGTCATCTCTATGTAAAGGAAATGTCTCGTAGAATCTTTGCAGACCATGAGCTGCAAAATTAGAAACAAATTGAGGATTTAATTCTATATGCAATACATTATTTTCAAATACCACTGTTCCTAATGGAAACTCATCATGATAATTCCAGTTGTCAGTAGACCTATTATTCACAATGGGATTTCCTGAATTATATTCCACTCCTATATATGTAATTATATTTGCTGGAATTACTATATTATTTAAAACACTCCAATTAAAAAAGAATAACTGAGAATTATGATCATCTGAACTTCTGATTGTTCCTGTTCCAGAGGATACATTTATTTGTCCACTCACTCCAGATTCGATAATTATTCCTCCTGTAATTCTTCCTGCAGAAGAAAATATGGTGAATTCATCATTTAGATTTTTTAATGGAGAATCATCTAAGAAAGGTAATGTTAAATTTCTTCCATCTCCAAAATAACTTCCTGCTGTAAAATTAAAAGGAGAAACATCTATATTTTGGTCTGCATTTGAACCAGATTTATTTAAGTAACTTTCATCTAATCTTGTTGAATTAAAACTTACAACACTTCCAGTAAATTTAAGCCAATTAGTTAAAGTTGTCCAATTAAATAAACCTTTAAAAGTTCCTGTAATTGAAACATCATTAAATTGAACATCATCAGTTGTGTTTAAACTTTGGTCGAAGAGATTAATTATTTAAATATTTGTAATAGCAGAACCTGCTACTGCAGGAGTTGGAGTTTGTTGAATTATAACTCCAGAAATATTTGTAGGAACTTCACCTACATTAAGTTGAGCAGAAACTAAAAAAATACTAAATACAAAAATAAATCCTAAAAGGAATTTCATTTTACAAGGAAAGAATTATTTTCTCTTCCTCCTTCTTACAACCCTTCGAACTGTTCTTCTAACAGCTCTTCTAACTTTTCTTTTTACTCTAGCCATATTATTTTTATTAATTGATCCTCCTCGAAAATGATTTATGATAGTTTGGGAATGTTGATTTTTGATATTGCTCTAAATTGTCTTCTTTCTTTTGGTGAAAGGTTTTTTCTTTTTAATTGAGCTGTTGCTCTGGTTCTTGCTAAAACTAAAGCTTGTTTTTCTTTAAGATTTAATCCACCTTTTTTTAACTTTTTAATACTTTCTTTAAATTTTGATGGTGATGTAATTGAGATTTTCCTAGCTAATAATTTGTTTTTTACAGGAACAACAAATATAGATTTTTTTACCATTTTAAATTCTTCTAACAGCAGAGGCAGTTTCAGAAAGTAAACCAATTCCTATTAAAGCTGTAACGCCTCCTGTAATTATATCTCTAGCTGGTTTTCTCTTTTTCTTCTTGCCTTTTAGTTTAAATAAACTTGTTGATTTTAATGCCATTATGCTGTGTATTTTTTCATTTTAAATATTTGTCCCAATCTTGTTAGTTTCATTCCCACTTTAGATTTTCTATTAGCTCTTTGTACAAACCTTTTTCTAAGATTACCTATTTTCATTGTACTATCTTTTCTTTTTCTTAGATTTTTTTTGTGATTTTTTCTTTGCCATTTTTAAAGTATCTTTTAGTCTGTAGCTTTTCAACATTTTACATTGATAATATTTTTCTTGCTCTTTCCTTTTCAACTGGAGATGATCCACGACTTTCTAATATTCTTTTTGTTGTTAACTCTCTTTTCATTTGTAAACTTTTTCTTATTTGTTCACCAGTCACTTGTTTAACTTTTGGAAGTTTTAATTTCTTACCTTTTTTTCGTTTAGGTAATAATAAACCTTCAACCAACGATCTTTTTTTTCTTTTTACCATTTTATTGTTTCCATGTACTAGTTGAACCAAAAGGTTTTCGTTGTTGAACTTGAGGAATTTTACCTGTTCTTTCTTGCTTTATTTGTTCTGCTTTTTCCCTCATCATTTCAGTTCTTTTTAAGTTATCTTCTCGTCTAGCAAGATTCTTTTGAGTGTAATCTCGCATCTTTTCAAAGAAAGTTCCTGTATCTTGTTGCTTATTTAAATTCCTATATCTGTTTTCAGCTCTTAACTTTTGTAACCCAGATAAACTTGCAGCATCTTTCTTTGCTTTTGCCTTAGCTACCTCGAGAGCATTTTTCTTAAACTCTTCTTCAAATATTTGCTTTCTTTGAACTTCAGCTTCAAAGTTAAGTCGTTCCATGAACTCTTGCTGTTCCTTCTTTTTGTCGAAGTGATTTTTAATACCTTGACCTAACTTACCTTTGATGCTCTCGAAGAAGTTCATTACTTACTCCTAATTAACTGACCCATAGATCCGAATTTAATGAACGTAACTATTATAAATACAACAATTGCCAAAGCTCCGAATATTAAAATTAATGTAGATATTGAACGTGCTCCTGCATTATTTAAATATCCGTCGGGTTTGTATGTATAAGTTACATTAATAGGTTCTCCTATATATGCAACAGCAGTATCGTTAACAACTATTTGAACAGTCAATAAGCCAGTCGTACTACTTGTTCCTGTTTGAAGAAACACTCCACTAGTAGAACTAGTTAAACCTTTAGACGAATTAGTTGCATTATATATTTCTATTGTACTTACTAATTCTCTTCCTTCTATATCTAAACTTGAATTAGCTGTTCCAGAGAAAGTTACTGTATTATTTATTCTTGATAAAATATTTGTTTCAGTAAATACTGAATCAGCAATAGTTCCTAAGAAACCTGCAGCGACAAGTGCACCGATAAAGACCATCATAATTGCTTTACCATCAGATGAAAAACTAACCATTATTTTTGAACTCCTCGCTCTTACTAGTAGTTTTTAATATTTAAACCTTTTTATAAAATTTTAATTTCCAATTATTTTATTGAAAATCCAAGCTACCATAATTCCAATTATTACTGTGGAGAATGCAAACACTGCTGAAAATCCTGTGAGCATTAAACCTCCAATTAAAAGTATAGGAAACAATGTTGCAATTGTTGTATCAAATCCCCACCTTAATTTTGAAGCAATTATAAAATAAAATACAGCCCCAACTAAAACTGTGAGCAGAACACTTCCAATTAGTTCATTCACAAAAATACATCTGAAATCTAAAACATCACAACTTGCCATTTTAATTAATCCTTACCCCTCACCCATTCTAAAATTGTTATAGCGAATATTACCATAATCGGCGACATTATAATTATTGCTAATGGTTGGTTTATTGAAGCTAAGTGACTATATATTGCTAAGAAATCCCCAATCATTAAAGATAAAAATATAGAAGTTGGAATCCAAATTAAAATATCAGAACTTCTTGTGGCTATTCCTGCAATTACTGTTGCAGTTATTGCAAGAATTGCTATTTGTTCACTAATAATTTTCCACCAATTTAAATCTTTTAATGCTGAAGGATCTTGTAATGCTGTTATAATTATTGAACTTGGACTATCTAAAGTTAGTTGTCCAGTGGCTAAAAATAATAAATCTATAAAAACCAACATTGTTATTAAACCAATTAATTTTCCCATTTTAAATTCTTCTTATGAATAGCCTCCTCATTACGAAATATGATGCTCCAAAAGTTGTAAGTATAGCAATTCCAAATTGTTGACTAAATTGAGCAAGTCCTGTTTGTGCAACAACAACTGGATTGTCAAGCCAACCTAAGAAACTAAATATCCAAACTAATAAAGTTACTGCTGCAATTTTACTTTCTGCTGTATCTGTAATTTCTCCTGTTGTCATAAAGATTACTACACCAAATATAACAGCAAGTACAATTAATAATCTCCAGAAATCACTGAAACCATAATCTAAATAAAAACCCATTTGTCTTTTTAAAGAATAATCTCCTAAGAATTCTATTCCAACAAACCATGTTTTAGAAATAGTTATAGTTTCATTTGCTGTTTTAATTATAAAAATTCCATTAATTCTTGTTAAGTTTCCTGTGTTAATTGTTCCTGAAATAAATCCTTGTCCAGCATTAGAATTAAATAATAATTGAGCACCAGAACTATTTGTAATGTTTTGACTTATCAAAGATATTGTTTGGGCACTTGTAACATTAAAACCAAATCTTACATTGCTGTTATTTAAAAGCGTTCCATTTATGGGTGTAATTTGCCATGTAGTATTTAATGGAATTTCTGTACCAGAAACATTTGTAATTGTTGTTCCTCCCATAATAACAACCCTTTGATCTGTTATTGGCACAAATGTAAATGTATTATCTAAGAATCCAGATTTGCTAAATACAGCAGTATATAAAATATCTGGATCTAAGAACATAACAACCAACCCAGAACTATCTGTAAAATCTACAACAGAAGTAATTGGACTCCCTCCAAGTGTTCTTGTAATTGTTGCTTTAACTAAACTTAAAACATTTCCTACTGTATCCTCCGCTCTAAATTGTGCAAACAAACCTTTTATTGTAGGTAGTAAATATAAAGTTTGAAATGCTGTTACATTAGACAATAAAGAAGTTAAACTAAAAACTCTTTGTTGGCTCTCTGGATTATTGTATGCAATATCCGTAACTATATTTACTGCTCTACTTGGTGGACTGAAACAAAAGTTATAAGCTGGGTTTGTTGTTGAATTTGAAAATGATAAACTTTTATTTAAACTTTGAACATCAAGCCAATAATTCCATGTAGAAACAAAACTTGCATTAACATCTTCTTGGTTTATTGTTTCATTTTTAAATGTAAAATTAATATAAGGAACACTTATTGCAGCATTACACAAACTTAAATTTATAGGAAAGACTGTTTGATTATTTTTTGTTGAATTTGAAGTTCCAAGACTACCAATAGTAATAATCCAATTAAAACTTTTATTTACAACGCCCGTTATTATTTTTGGTACACTTAAAGTTTTTGAAAATATAGCTTCAGCATCAGTTCCTGTTTTAGTTCCTGCACCTTCGTTTGCTCCATTATAAAATAAATCTGCAGTAACTATTTCAGTTCCACCTGTTGAAATATTCAAGACAAATGTTTCTTGTGATGTTTCAAATGCTGTAGCATTAAATGTTTGTGAGTTTTCTGTAAAGGCTACCCAATTAAAACTAAAATTAGAACTTGCAACAATACATGAAGTTCCTGTTACATTTATTGCACAAGCCTGAACATTCCATACAAAATTATCAGCAACAAAATTAGTTACATTAAAAGAAGTGGTATTGCTTAAATTACCTGTTAGGAAATTTGTTGAGCTATTAAATAAAGAACCGTTACTATGCCACATAAGGAATGTTGCATTTGTTATATTTGCATTTGTAACTTCTATTGTTGAATTAAAAACAACACTAACATTTGTTGTTAAGGTATTGTTAAGAGGTAAATTTAAAGTTGAAGTCATTGCAAATAGGGAAGGATCAAACAAACCACTACCATATTTATACGCTTTCTGATTTTCATTATCAGAAACCCAAAAGAATTCAGAATTAACAAAAAGTTCTAAATCTAATCCAGTTGGTCCATCGTTAGAAGCATTTAATGTGAAATTTATAGTTGGTGTTCCATCAGAAAGATGTTGAGTTACCAAACCATTTATATCATTATGTGCTAACCAAATATGAGATTCATTACAAGCTATTGATTGTATTCCTCCCCCTCCATATTGTAAAGTGTCCCAATTTCTTATATCATTTCCGTTTAATTGTTCATACATCCAAACTTGATCTCCAGTAACAGTTACCTGCATTATATCACTCCCATTCATACAAACACCTCTTGGTGAATTAACTCCAGCATTCATAGGAGTAGTATAAAGAAAAGTCATATTCATTGTCCAAAAATAAAATAGTTTATCGGTGATGTCACCGGTGAGTAGTGTCGTTCCATTATTTGTCATACCTTGGCAAGTATCACTTCCTGAATCAGAAGTAGCAATACTATTTACAAAAGTTCCATCAGCCAAATAATGATGCATAAGGGTATTAGCACAAGTAAATACGTCAGATCCGTTGCTGGTGATACCCGTTGGTGCAGAGTCAGTTCCTGTTAAATCCCAACTTAAAACATCTTCAAATGCAGTGAACCCTGCGTGTCTAGATATTTTCTTTCCTGCAATTGTCCAAACTGCATCAATCAAATCATTTTTTTGAACATCTACAATTAAACCTATTACAGAATTTCCTTTTGGAATATTTGTATTATTTATTATTTCCCACTCATTGTCATAACACAAAGTGTTTTTACTTAAATTTGCATGAACCACATCTTCACAATAAGCTAAAGTTACAATTGCAAAAGAATAATTTCTTTCAACTTCTTTATTATTGTTTAAATTTGTAAATTCAACTTCACCTAAACCCCCTTTATAACTTTCATTAAAAGTAAGATTATAATAAAGTGTTAAAACTTCTCCTTCATAAACTTGGATTATCTCATCAGGGGTTTTATGAGAAAGCAAAGTTGCTTCTCCTAATTTTTCATTGAATCCAAACCAATCTCCTAATCCAAAAAAATATCCATTTTCAATTTCAACAGTCATATTATTATTTTTATAATCTATTCCATTATCCCAATTAATAGCACTAACTATTGGAAGAATAAATAACATACAAACCATTAATAATATTATTCTTTTCATTTTAGAATTTTCCATTTAGCTACAACCCAAACAACAACAGCAATAAGGAAAGAGCCTACAAAGTAAACCAAAGTCATTCCTGTTGCAAAGCAAGTTGTTCTTCTTGTTAATTTATTTAAATTATTACTTTCATCTTCATCAAAAGCAGTTTGATTAAAACTATCTGTGCCTTTACAATTTAATGATGATTGACTTCTAGAAACATCTAAGTTTTCTTTTAAAGGATCTATTAAACCAAAAACTGAAATTATAAATAGGAAACCTAAAAGCAATAAAGCCATTCCTTTAATTCCACCTACACCTCTATTATTCATTTTGAAATTTCCTAACCCTCCTTAAAAAATCTAAATCTTTTTGTCTTCTGAATGATTTAGTAGGATCTTTAATATTTATTCTAGCTCTTTCAACTTGGTCTTGTAAAGTTGCAAACCTAACTCCTCTCTTAGCTACAAAAGGAACTTTCCTATTTGGTGTTGCAAAGTCAACAACACCTTGACCTGTTAGGTTTTCTTTTACTTTAAAAACTTTAACTCCAGGAGAACCAATTCCTTTTTTAACATTAAAGAAATCTCCTCCAAATTTCTTATCTAATTGTTTTTCTAATTGTTCTGCTCTAACTTTTGGTTTCTTGACAAAAACATCCCAGTCTTTTGTTTTTCTTTCTAAAGGTTTTGGTAGTTGAACATTTTGAGCTCTTGCTCCATGAACAATTCCAACTTTGTTTTTAGAAAGGAAGTTTCTAATTACTCTGTTTGCTATGTTCTTGTTTCTATTGAAGAAGTTTATTTTGTTTACCATTTTTTAAAAATTTCTTTGGTTTCTTTTTGCCTGGAACTTGTTCTAATAATATTGCTAAAGGTGTTTTGGGTTCTGGCATTTTATTTTTTTCTCCCTTTCTTTTTTTTCTTTGTTTCTTTAAACTTTAATTTCCATAAGATCTTTGAAGGTGCTCTAATTTTTATTGGTTTTTTTGTTCTTGGCATTATTTCTTCCCCCTTTTAATTTTAGATTTGGCTTTCTTGAATAATCTTGCTCGTAGTTTAGCAACAATTAATTGTTTCTTTTCTAATTTATTATCAATTGCAAATTTAACCTTTTCAATTTTATTTCCAAATAAAGTTAAAGGTAATGTTTTTCCTTTTTTTCTAGTGCCTCTAATCTTTCTAATGTTCTTTTCAAAATAATAAGATGGAAATTTCAATA
>SDBS01004731.1_pt1 | contig 13338 bp, 19 predicted proteins | sample 2277091 | NCBI WGS metagenome assembly SDBS01 (sample SAMN10404972, study PRJNA504765) | marine sediment metagenome | isolation source: marine sediment core GS10_PC15, 163 cmbsf | place: Arctic Ocean: Southern Knipovich Ridge | collected 2010 | reverse complement strand
TGTGGAGATTTCATCTTTGCTTAATTGGACAATTGAGGGACATCAGAGCAATTGGGTTTAAAGCCAATTTGATGCCACAAAAATGTGTTCAAAGAATTCCTTAACTCCATTCTAGCCAACCAAATATGGACTACCTGATCCATGTTTTATTTCTTTTTTTGAGGCACTTCATACTTTTTGATTCAATGGTACACGTACATCCTTGATTCAATCAATACTGTACGGTCATACTGTACGGATTAGAGAGTTTTAATATCTTTTTTGGCAAAGTCTACCATGCAAGCAATCATTGTGTATAATGGGAAAAATCGGTTTTGTATTCCAGTCCCTAATATCACAATTGAAGATGTTGATGTAAAGATCATCACAGACATAATGAATTGGGAAAATGGAACTGATAAAGAAAAACTTTCTATTGTTTACTCATTTCTTAGATACTTGAAAGGAAAACAAGACAAATGAAATGTTCTGGTTAGTACCAATGCTTAGTATGGAAGTGCCAAGCATTAGCACCAACACAGATCGTCTAAATATGTGAAGGACTTGGCATCCTTCAATTTAAAATTGATGTAATTGTAATTAAGATTTTGGATCTGCCTGAATTAAGTCTCAGGGGAAGGAGATCAACTTGCTGAATCCTGACAGATCCAATGTTTAACAATACCTGATCTATGTATTTATCGTTATTCTGTCAAATTCTATTATGTTTTTGGTGTGTTTTTGGCAAGCGATCTCTGCGAAACGATGACACACACACACATACCCGACAGTAATAGTCATAAAGCGACTCTGGAATTTTTGTAGTAAGTAGGTAAACCGATCACTTGATGTAAGTTAGTCGTAAGAATTAGTCCATTACACTATGTTTTTTGAAAAACGATAGAGTCACCACACATACCCGACTCTATAGGCGTGAGTTTGGAGTCGCTAAAGTCTACCTGCGACAAACGACTTGCGACAATTCATTAGTATTCTCAGGTCATTACTTGTCCAGATATGGACTAGAAATGTAGGTGTGTGGGTTGGGATCTGGACATGACTACATCAATAGCAAATGCCCTTAGAATGAAAACACATACCCTTGTTTTTGATCCCAACTCACAGTAAAATAAGAAAGGCATGGAATCGGGGTTAATGAAACGGAATTTCAAACGACCCCATGCCCGAATGTACCAAACCTAACGACATTGCAGGAGGTTAGGATTGGACACTCTAAAATTGTAAATTTCTTTATTATTCATTTTCAGTTTCTTTAAAATCTTTCATGTAGGCTTCTTGGAATTCATTTAATTTCTTTACCTTTCTTTGTTTTCTCTTTTCAACATCTGCAAGCCATTCTTCAAGTTTATACAGATTTATTTTGAGACCTACGAATCCTTTATACCAAAAGTACATTCCTGTTCCACTTGTCAGTTTTTTAAGATATTTACGAGTCGTTGTAGGCGATATTGTTTTTCCTTCTGAAAAATCTGTTAGATATTCTGCTCCACCATTGATCGCTTCATCCTGAGTAATGAAATCTTGTTTATGCTCAACTGTACATTCTTTGTTTATCCATGATCTAAAGCGATCTTCCTGTTCATCCCCTCTTTGCATTTCTGGTGTTGCTTCCCTATCGTAGATTGACGTACTACCCTTCAATTTACCTCTAGGATTCTTTATCGAATTACAAGTATGGCATAATGGTTGATGATTTTCTGGATCGTTATGGCTTTCATCGTTATCAATATGATCTAATACTATTCCTAAGAATTTCTTTTTGTCCTTACTCTTAATGAAAAATGGTTTTAATTTAGAGTCAACTGATAAATTTTCTGGATAAAACTCTGCAATACTTGGATGAGGTCTTGCACCACAACCTCTACAAAACTCACCATTTTGTTTCTTACAAGAGTCTTTCAAATACCGATCTCTGTCATTTTTGTTTAATCCCATTTGATCACCTATAACTTTTCAATCTCCTTAGAGAATCTTGATCTTAATGTATTTGTATAACGAACATACGATAACGCTTTCGTAAGATCCCAATCTTCTTGAAAATACTTGATAATCTTTACAAACTCTACTTCATGGAAACCATGTTCAACTGCTTCATATTTGAAAATTGAATAAGGAACTCCAAAGGCTTCGTAACGTTCTTCTTTTTCAAGTTCTACATATAATTTTAATAATTTTTTAAACTGAGGAACATTCTGAACTTTTTCCTTAATGATTTCCCATTCCCTCATGTGTCTTGTATGTTCTACTAATCTTTCTTCTTTATCCATTTTAGAAATTCTTTCGTTTATGATCTTTTGTTCCTCAACTATTGATTCTCGTTTAATTGTAAAATCTTTTTTTAATTTTATAATTTTCTTTTCTTCATTATAGTTTTTGTAGACCTTCATTTTTGCTTCGTAATTGATTTCTAATGAAGTGAGTTTCTTTTTTAATTTCCATAATTCACTTCTTAGAAAATCATATTCTGGACTATTTATTGCAATACACCTTCTGTGATAATTCAATCAGGCATTCATCAGGAACCATATTTACAAATTTAGTCATGTTATCTCTTCCTCTTTCCAATTTTTCTATTTCCCCTAATGTATCAATTCTTTTTGAAGATGGGGTAATTAAGGATTGATTTGATCTCTTATGGACTTTGAGAATTCTAAATTTAAAATAAAAAACTAAATAATTGATCGGAAGGCAAAATTGCTCCCAATAGATTTGGTATAACTTTAATGATACTCGTTTCCATAATACGACCATTTTCTTTTGTACTCTTTCTTGTTAGGATGGCTTCGTGCATAAAGTTCGATCATCTTTCTTTTTTTACCAAATTGTGTAGTAGATTCCTCTATTATCTTTCTAAAAATATCCGGCTTTACAGAATGACCCATTTTTTGATGCCTGATTACATTTGTTCTTAATGAATGGAATGCCTCTACCTTTCCTTTGACTCCAAGCAACAAAACCTCAGTAGCAGTCCTAAACCAGAATCCCCAACCTGTAACATCCATATCTTTTGATTCCTTTACCCAAATTATCATAGTCTTGTACCTGAATCCCCATTCTTCCATGACCCTAAAGCCTTCCTGAATTAATGGAGTCGTACACCATAGGAATAAAACTGAGTTCTTTTCTGAGTGATCTCTTATAGGTACTTCACAGATTTCATCAGTTGACATTGTATTGTATTTGGATGAAGCACCAGAATTCATTCCTCCACCAGTTTTTTTATTTTTATATTCCCATGCTGGATCTGCGTAGAAAACATTATACTTTTTCTTGCTGTTCAAGAAATCTACTTTCATTGGTACACGAATCCCTTTTTTTCTCGATACTTAACTGTGCTGTTTTTTGAAGTTGATCGAGGTCTCCTTCTTAGTTTACAGTTGCAACATGGGCAATGTATCCCAACCCATTCTATGAATAACGTACAACTAGGACAGTATGCATTCTCTGGTTGTTGGTATCTTGTTTTTGTATGATATTGTTTACAAGTTCCTTTGCAAGTAAATTTGGTTGTTGAACGACCCATTACATCGGTGCAATCATTTCTTTGCGTTCTCCACCTTGAATATAATGACAGTGATGGTTACAATTAGGATCATTGCAGTCCTTACAGTTATCGCTTCTACAACTGCTTGACTTGCTCATATTCCTTATCATACTCCCTCATAATAAAAAATAGTGAAACTATTAGAAATGAACCTGATACAATTGCTGTTATCCAAATTAGTTGAATCTGTTTAGCCCAAACTGCTGAAGCAAATAGAAAAAGAAAACCTATCCCACATAGTATTGCAGAATATTTTTTGTTAGTAAAAAAATGATTATTGGAAGTCATTTCTTAATAGAAACTAATACCTTCCCTGAACCTGCATCCACTTTCATCTCTGACTTTATTCCACACTTGCATGTATGTTCTTGCTCGATATTGGCAACCAGTCGTAACTGTTGTTGCAGATCTTCTTGAACGTTATTCTTCTTTGTGTTATCTTCTCTAAGACCAATCATTTCTTTTTGAAGTTGAGTGTTCTCATTTTCTAACTTTAGTTTGGTTGCTTCCATATCTTGATACTTTTCTCCTGCAACCTTCTTTAGTTTCTTAACTTCTTTTGTGTCCTTTCCTTTTGATTCAAAGGTCTTGTCTTGCTTTCTGCTTTTCATTTCAACGTTCTTGAACTTATCTTCACAAACTTCTCTGATTGAATTTTCATTTGAGATTCCTTGATCTCTTGCTTTCTTAACAACCCAATTACAACAATCTGCAACTGGTATTCCATTCTTCATTGCAAGTACGCACATGTTTCTTGCCCATACAGTTCGTTCTCCTTTTGTTGCTTTCTTCTGCATGTCGAAGTGTCCCTTTGCAAGATTGTATTCAAGGACAGGATTTAGTTTGTCATCCTTTGTTGCGAAACCTGAGAAGTCATAATACTCTCTTCTCCATGATGGGTCTGCTTTGTAACGATGTCTACCGTTGATGATTCTTCTGTGAATCCTTTCGTTAGAGTTTGGACTATCTTTGTTTGGATCATCAAACCATATTGCAACTTCGATTGCTCTTAGTTGTCCAACACTTACTGCTGATTGTTTTAGGTCATGTCCACTCTTTGAAATTATTTCTTGGTCAAAAGTTTCTTCAGTTTCGTTTGGTGCAATGTACAATACTTGTAGTTTGTTTTTCAAAGCATCTGCTTCTTCTAATTTGATCTTCTCAAGTATTTTTGGATCTGTGATCAGAGTGTACTTTGTAGATTCTAGTGGTGATTGTAGTTTTTGATCATTTGACATTGGAGGAACTTGAGCCTGAACTTCTTAAATGAAACAAGCCAAACTTAATTTACCCATTGCTCTGAAAATTTCATGTTTCATGAGAGAGTTTTGTGTGACACATGATCAAACTTAGTACCAACTGATCCCTTTTGATCAAAAGGTGATCTCCTTTACTGAAAAGAAGATCAAAATTTGCACACGCAGGTGCGTTCGGATAAATATGTCTGGATCATTAATAGTGAAACCACCAAACCCTTTTTTTCTTATTGGGACTTGTGACATGGGACAAACATCAGGATAACATAATGTGATCCTGTCACAAGTCACATGTCACCGATCTCTTCTGTCGGATCAATTTTGGGGACATCTGCCCATGACTAGGGGACATGTTTTCCCCTAGCGATGTCACGAATCAAACAAACACGTACATCTTCGTTTCTTTTGTGAGTAATGATCAACAACAGATCAATGTTAGATCTTGATTAGATCATCAGTTGATCATTACACTTTGTTCAGTTAACTACAGCACAAGTTCTACTGGACATGTTGTTTTTTGGTGTAAATGTTTTGCAAAAAGGTGGGTCTATTGGTTTAATTGAATCCTCGTTTCTTTTTTTCTCTGGAATACCACTTGCGATAGGCAGGATATGTCCATCCTTCAGGTCTGATTCCTAGTGTTCCAATGTGTTCAAAAATCTGTATTTGTTTCATCCTCTTCTTAGGATCATCTGTATTCATTAACTGATGTGTCATTTCGAATATCTGTTTCATCGTTGCATCCTTTGTTTTCTTATTTGATTGCATGTCATCCCTAACTGAGTCTGGTGTTTCTCCTTCTTTCGTTTTCTCAACGAACCTCCATGTTGCTTTTAGTTTGTTGGTATTTGTTTCCTTAATCAATCCTGTATCTTCTTCGAAATCATCGTCTGCTGAATGATGATGGAACTCAGGCATTCTTACATTAAATAGTTTGAATAAGTTTCCTCTTTCATTCTTCTTTGGATATAGAACATACATTTGGTCTGGTCTTAGATCTTCAAAGTTTGGATACATCTTTTGTGCATATCCAATGCCAACTTTCTCAATAACTTTGTCTCTAAATTCTTTTATCATTACACGTAACCAATTGTAATCTTCTGGTACAATGTCTATGTTAGACTGTTTCCAGATGAAGAAGTCCCTTTGATCTCTTACATTTTTCAGGACATCGCCACCTCGTTGCATATCTCCCACTAAACTTACGTGAAAGTGTCTACAAACCTTTACGAGTGCGAACACTGCTTTCTTTACAATTACTTGGTTACGTTCTTCTGTTAACATTGATGCAACGAGTGAACCGAATTCCCTCATTAGTATAGTAACTCTATGTGAATTCTTTTCTTGTACAGTCCATTGTCCAAATGGAACTGGTTTGTCTAATCCACGCTGTTCTGCAATTGTTCTAGGTGTATTCGTCTTGAAGTTAGATCGTATGATTTCTGGAAGTTCTCTTAACCATTTTTCTAGGATTACTAACTTGTGATTCATTTCCCTGTAAAAGATTGGATTAGTTGTAATTATTCTTCTTTCATTCTTACCCATTAACATTATTTCAGTGAGATCTGATACGAACAAATCTCTATTCTTGTATCCCTTGTTTGGTACGTGTATCTTTCTTACTTTTAGCCACTCTACATATTCAGGTTTCGTTGGTCTCCTTTTCTCCTTTTCTCCATTTGAATGAGTGATAATTGTTCCATATTCCAAATGTCCTAATTCTGCCCACTCTCTTTTTGTATAAAATTTACCATTGAATTCATCAATTGCTCTCCTATCAATTTCAACATAATCTGGAACAACTAAGAGAGTCTTGTATCTTGAATCACAGTTACAGTGTAATGGTTCCTTCTCACGTTCTTTCTCTGGTCTCTTTTCATTTTCTACCTTCCATCTATCCCAATATTCCCTGCATTTTTTGTTGATTACCCAATAAACTGACTCGTAATTACCTGCACTATGTAGGTCTAATACTGTATGTCCTGCTTTGAAATTTTCTTCTGCAATAACTTCATCTAAACTTGACTTACCCTGAGCCTCTATTGCCCATAATAAAATAAATGAATGCCTTGAATGGATTTATGAATGCATTAGGATTTTTTGGTGCTTGTTCAATCTGTCTTAGGTGTACGAATTCATCATGTTCTCTTGTTAATTTTTCTTCTTCTGTTGTCACGAGATCACCTCCTTTAATTAATACTCAACCACATAGGATTCCTCTCCTGATTGGCTTTGTAATTCTAACAGGTTGTTAACTAATGAATACGTACTAAGACACTCTTCAATATCTGCTGTAAGTTCGTAGTACATTGGAAGAATTTCCATTACCAGAATTCGAATTAACTTATGGAACACCTCTCTTGATATTTCCATTACTAATGCCTCTGATGTCATTACCTCTGCATCAGTGTTGAACATGTAGACTTCCCCATCTACATATTGGTACTTGAAACCAAATACCTGTGCCAACTGATCGGGATCGTATCCATCATACGCAACATCAAATCGAATGCTTTCCTGCAATAATACTCGTGGGTCAGTGTCATCTCGTGTCTTTGATCTTGGATTCATGTGCATCAGTGCTGGCATCTCACCTCTACCGTTTACATCGAGAATTTCTTCTCCTTGTTTCATTTCACTATGTTTGTAAATGATTCTTTGATCTTCAATCTGTGAATATTTATCTCTTAATTGTGCAAGAAAGACATTTCCGTACCAAATCTGCATAATTTTATCTACGTATTCCTTGTTTAATTCCTGTGGCATCTTGAATCTTGTTCTTGGGTTTGGTGGGAGATTTCTTCTGTAAACCCTCCTTAACCAGACATTAAAGTGTCCAATCTGTGTGATGAAATTATTCATCATTAGGAAAAAGTGATCGTAATCTTCGTTAAAGTCTGTGACTCCCATCTTAATCTGGAATTTTTTTACCGGATCAAGATGATGCATTATTACTGACTTTGGTTGCTTTGAATCTCCATCCTCAACACTCATCTACTAATCACCATTTCCAAATGTTTGTCACAATATTCTTGGTATTTACCTGCCAATAATTTACATCCATTTACAATGCATGGATGATTTTTTGATAGATCGAACTCTACAGTTGATCCCATTATAATCTGAACGTTCCTTGCAGTGTTCCATAGACATTGTTTGCATAATGATTAGTGTAGAAATTTATTCTTCCTTCACCTGTAACACCAGCAAATTTTCCTGTTGAGTCTGTTGTTTCAAATGTACCAAACACAAAAGACATGTAGCCATATTCACATTTTTTTCCATCAAAGTCAAGATAGACTTTTGTTTCTTTACTGTCTAGAACTAATTTTCCTATAACTGTTATACAATTGATGTTGTATGTCATATCTCTTCCATCTTTAACAAAGTCTCCAAGTAAAGTAAACGTGTGTTTATCACTACTAATTGTGTAATCTCCTTCTGCAATAATTGATGCATGATTAAACTTTCCTTGAAAGTCACCTACAATTGCTACATCATGATAAGATGCTTCTGCATCTTGTACTACTAATGACAGTGTGATTAATACTCCAAGTGCAATTACATTAATAACCCAAAATAATTTAAGATAATTCCAGTCTTTTTCTGTTACTTCTTGTTTAGAACTCATTTTAGTTTCGTAACAAGTCTCCGTTTTGGAACTGCATACTCTTCTTCTTTTACAATTTGCATTACAGAGTTGACAACTTCTTGTGCAGAGTAAAAGTTGTTTTGTAATGCATCTTTTATTTTACCTTTGAACCAATTTTTTTCTGTCTTTTTGCAAAATTGTGTTTGGTCATAACCTTCGAAATTGCAAAGTGCATCTACCTTTAGATCAATTGAATTGATAAAGTCCTTGTAACCTGTAACTCTGAACAGTTCTCTTTCTTCATGGAATTTTTTCTTAGCCTTTCTTCCTGTTGGTATGTCTGGATCTAAATATTTTGTAAGTAATTTATCAAATCTTATTACAAGTTCTCTTAATTTTTGTACAATGATTGATTGTTCTTCATCATCTCCACCAGTATTATAATCAAATGTGTCTTGAAGTTGCTCTGATTCGTCTTTTCTACCCCTGATGAATGAGATTTTTTCCTCATCTTCTGATAATACTTGTGGTTTTTTTATCGGTGTTGGAATGTCAGCAAGTCTTTGTGGGAAAATGATCGCATCCTTGTTTTGAATTTCGTCTGGTCTGTTTGAAATTGATATTGCAGGAATTAATTTTTTATCAATTGGCTTGAATTCCTGCTTTGCATATCCGTAAAGTACATCTGGAATCCCATCCTTAATTGGATGAATCCTTATTTTTTTTGGAATTTCAATGACTTGGGCTACCACGTTTGATTGCACCATCCACAGGTATGTTCTTTAGCACTGCAATGACAGTGAGTTATTTCAGGGTCTTTTGGACACACAGAATGAGATCGATTATTATCACTAACAGTAGGGGTATTGGCTTTTAACACGAGTAAAGGAGACAAGTATCCCTTTTAATCCTCAAGGGTAAAAATTATTTTACGAATGGATTAGATTTTAGATCGTGCTTTTTAAGGTATCTTCCCCATGAAGCCTTGTATCCATGAGGAATTGGGTATTTTTTGTCCCTCCATTCGGTTAAACTTAACCCTGCTATCTCTACCATATCATAATCTTTGAATCCTATCTCTGCATACCTTTGTACCAGACCTCTTAATCGTGAAGTTTTTGATATTCCTACCTTCATTATTCCAACCGGATACTCTTCGTGAGGAAAATCATCTTGATACATTAGACTGCCTCAATTTTTTTCCAGTGATCTTCTTGCCTTCTTTCTCTTGCTCTTTTACCTCTAGAATTAGCCTTTAATTGTAATTTACAGCATGGACATGTGGCTCTTCCTGACTCTGTAATTAACCAATGCTTTTTGTTAATTATTACATCACAGGTTGAACACCTTCTCAGGTCTGGATAATAATTCCAATCACGAATAGCGATTCCCTTTACATCATAGGGATCGCATATTCCTTTACATGCCATTCTACCAACTTTGCAAATTTTTTATAATCTAATTATCTTAGCAATTAAAATTATTGACTATTTAGCATGACAGTTTTACCTACAAAAGTAACCTCTTTTTTGTATTCAGGTTCCCATTTTCCATCTAGATAATCATAAGATCTCTTCATGAATGTACGGAAATTATCTAGACTTACTAATTCATGATATTCCATCATTTATCATGTCAACTGAAATGTGATGTTAAGAATATTATCAGTCCTGCAATTCCAACTATTCCTAGATAGATTGGAACAAATATTTTATCGTTATTTTTCCAGTCTACATAAAAATTTTTTTCTTTATTTTCATTATGACTCATGACCGTAACAACTTCCTTCTAATATCAACGCTTTATTTACAGTTGTAGTTTGTGATTCAACTTCTAATCCGTTAATGTAAACCTCAACTGTGAGATCTGAATCTATTTGGTTCCTGAATGTTCCAAAGTATGTACTTGTTCCTTGAAATTCATCTGTAAAGCATCTGAAATTTACTTTTAGATCACCTGATTTTTCTATCTTGTTTGGTATCTTTCTAAAATCAACAAAGTCACCATACCAATCATCATCTGTTGTGACCATAAAGTAACCAATTGGATCTTTTGATTTAGTAACCTCTACCTTGTCAGATGTGCTTGAGACATCCTTGAAAGGTGTTCCATCACTTCTTGTTACTTCTGTTGGCTTTACTGGTGGTGGATTTAGTGTTTTAGAAATATCCTGTTCTTGTTGTGTCATGCATCTTGTTGTGAAGAAATCTGACTTTACACCAAAGTTACAAACAGATGCATCAAATGTTTCTCCTTCAAGAAATTCTGCAACTCCAAAATAAGACACCATAATTATTACTCCAACTATAACTGCTCCAACAATTACTACTGTTCTTTTTGGATGCTTTTTACCATGACCATCATCAGAGATTACAATTTTTTCTGGTTTTTTATCATCTGCTGGATCTCCCAAGTCTGGTATTTTTGTAAACTCAGAAGGCTCTTCTTTATTATCAGGGAACTCATCAGTGAAAATATTTTCCTTTTCTGCCATTATGCAATTCTTACATGTTTTCTTTAAAAGAATATCGTTGATCGAGTCGTATCAAACGGACACGTACATTGCTGATTCATTTTTTCAGATTTTTTATTTCGTTTAATGCTAAAACACCTAACTTTTTTCTCCTTCTCATCAGATCTAAATATTTTTCGTATGCTTTTGATTTATGCTGTGTGAATCCAAGACCCTTACTCCAATAATCATTTCTCAATAATGTTTTACAGATTCTTCTCCAAGTAGGATAATGCAAATGAGTTTCCTCATGGTATGTTTTTTCATCCGGTATTCCTTTTTTGTACCCTCTTTTTTCATGCCACTTTAGATAGATGTAGATTTTATTCTCAAAGTGTTCCTTTGTTCTATTTGGCATTGAATTCAATAATAATTCTGCAAAAGATTTCCAAGTATGGTTTGCAGGTTTGCTAATTGCCCTATAACCGTTTATGTTTCCAGTCTCGTTGATGTACATTGCTCCACTGTTTGCTCCGTTTACCCTTGCAACAATTCTAGACCATGTTTGAGGTTCTATAAGATGGAATAACCAAAGTCCCCTTCTCTGGTCATCTCCGTATGGTTGGCATATTCTCATCTGTGAAGGTGTAAGTCCGGCTTTATGCATTACATCATAGAGTTCGTTGTGAGGTTTGTTTCTGTTCTTTGATTGATAGATCCAAACATCTCTTGTTTTCCAGTCATACATTGGATATATGTTGTATAGATTATCTTCAATTTTTGTTGTCCAACTTTTGTCATCGAACCTCTGCTTTTTTCTATTCGCAATTGTTCTCCACCTGTTTAGACTTTCATCCGTTCTAATCCCGACAAAGCAAGCACATTTTTTTCCCTGTGAATACCATTCACCAAACTTTGGAGTAAACTCTTCAAATTCCATTCCCTTGTTAAAGAACGGAAAATATTTTTCATCTAGGATTGCACAGTCTGGTGGATTTCTAACCCATGCCTCTCTTACATTATTATCCCAACAGAGCCAATGAGTTTCGTAGACTGATACTGCGTTTCTTAAATGCAAAGGCAGACATACCCAATACAATTCTATGTTGTCTTTGTACATTTCAATGCAGTTTAGGATATGTGTTATAGTGTATTCGTACTGACCTTCTAGGTCTACAAACAAAACACCAAACTTTCTGTTCCTTTTTTTTGCCTCATCTGCAACCATGTGAAGCATTACTGTGGAATCTTTACCACCACTAAAACTTAGATATACTCTTTCAAAATTATCAAATACGAATTCTATTCTTTCTTTTCCTGCTTCGAATACATTCTTGTCAAGAATTATTTTCTGACTCTTCCCCAACATCCAACTCATCAAGTCCTAATTTTTCTGGTTCATCCTTTAGATCCCATGCTAATGTAAAGTCTTGGTCATCAAACATTTCTCTAAGACCTGTAATTTGGCAAAGCCTTAGAATTTCATCTTGATCCATTCCCAAATTCTTTGCTATTTTTTTATCAGTCCAGTTTCTTCTCTTTAATTCCAAAACAATTTCTGCCATGCCTTCAATGCTGTGTTTTCCCCTTGCCCTGTTATGTCTGATTGTTGAAGCCATCCTATCTCCTTTATCTTCTTGGGATTTTCTAATGATTGTGATTGGTAAATAGCCAAAGACTCTTTTTTTTACTTCGTCATCCTCTTTTCCAACCCTGTTTCTGTGAAAACCATCTACAACTTCCTTCATGTTTTCTGCTGGATATGTTACAATTGGTTGTGTAAAACCATCATAAAGAATTGAAATCTTCAAAAGTTCCATTTCAGGTGGTGCTACTGAGTTTGGATTGTAATCATTTGCCTTGATTTTATCTCCCTCTACCCAAAGTACGCAATCTACTGGTTCATTTTTGAAAGGACTCTGTTCATGGAGTCTTAGTTTTATCTGATTTATTCTTTCAATCTGTTGGTCTAACGGTAAGGATTTGATTTTCTTTAAAATTTCTTCTAAATGATCTTCGTGAAGGACTTCCAACTATCGAATTATGATATTCTAACTTATTAAGTTCTGTTCTGCCTGTCGTATCAAACGGACACGTACATTGCTGATTCGGAAATTTGTAATCTCATCAGTGACCTGAAATTAAAATAAAAAGTGTCGGGATTATCCCAATTGTGTTCCTGCTAGACGATCTCTATCTCTATCAGGAAATTCCCACGCAAACGGTTCTGTGAGTTCACTTTTAATCTTTGAACCATCGAAGAATTGTTTTCCCATATCTGCTTGATATTGTTTCATTACATTAAACTCTGGACAATATCTATCATATCCCAAGTAAGTTGCTTTTGTGCAACTTAAATCAGGCATTACAAAGTCTTTCTGCCAAATGTTATTTATTTTTGTCCATGTTTTTCCATGTCTATCTATTGCATGATCAAGGTCTTGAAGTGAGAAATCTGTTGTATAGATTGATGTAATTCCATTCCTTCCATCTA